>WBZO01000287.1_pt1 | contig 119399 bp, 97 predicted proteins | sample 5204261 | NCBI WGS metagenome assembly WBZO01 (sample SAMN12412400, study PRJNA552823) | activated sludge metagenome | isolation source: activated sludge from anammox sidestream of wastewater treatment plant... | place: USA: North Carolina | collected 2017-09 | reverse complement strand
TATATTGCTTCCTCTCCATCTCTTAATTTGTACCCCTTTCCTCGTCTTTTTCTTCTCCATGCCTGCCTCATGGCAGGCATGGTTTTCTATCTTAACATACTGTCCAGTTTTTGGGGTACATTATAGCATGCCATCATAAAGTTCTTTTCCAACTCTCCTTTGTTGGAAGGATACGGAAGCTTTTCGTAGATTGTCTTTACTATATCAAGAGAAAAGTTCTCCCGCATTCTTAGCTGTTGCACTTGTGAAAAGTATTGCTTTATAACAATTGCTTCATGCACATCAACTGCATTCTGCATCTCATATAATGCCTTGCCGAGCTCCTTTATTATGTGCTCAGTAATACCGGTTTGTGACAACAAAAGCACGCGCCAGTAATTATCTTCCAGAGGATCAAATTCCTGATTAAAGAGCTTTTGCCTTATAAAGTCATCAATTAACTGTACCAGGTTAGCTTGATTAATCTGCATAGTAGGATAGTCTTTTGTACTCCGCTGTGTAACCTTGACAACGGTGCTTGTAATTATCCTTACCATCTTCGATAAAAATTCATTATAACTTTTTGCCGAGAAAAGCTCCGCCGTAACTTTGTAATCACCGAATCTTGTTTTTACGGTCATTTCTTCTGAATAGAATGTTTCTCCTTCTTCACACACCATCAGTTTAAGCTGGTCGAGATTGTACCACTGCATATTCTTTAAATTGTCCAGAGAAGGCATTACATCCTTTAAAAATTCTTCTCTTTCTTGTATTATTACAGGCCAGTACAGGTCGTAATCTTTATAGTTCTGTTTAAGCCCAACCTTAATAATATCCCCTAAAATACTTCCTCTGTCTACAGGCAGTTCTGTTGTTTCGCCAACAAGTCCTTCTTTTATAAGTTCATCGTAAAATTCAATAAATGTAGGGTGTTCAACAATGCTTAATATATCTAAATAGTTCGAGGGCGCTTCCTTCCTTTTAAGAAGCTTTGTTCTGTTTTCTTCCTTTGCGTCCTGAAACTCTGGCTCCCTCCACATCAACCGCAATCCTCTTCCAAGTATCTGCTCCAGGAGTATAGGCGCCTGTGTTGAGCGTAACGGAACAATAACACAAATATTATTAACATCGAACCCTTCTCTCAGCATTAATACCGAAACAATAACCTTTGGTTTATCATGTTTGTCAACATTAAACAGTCTTTGCTTAATCGTATCCCATTCCTTTGTTGGAATACTTCCTTTCTTATCAGAGTCTATCTGGACAACATCCTCTTCACCAAGGCCTTCGGAATGCACCAAAAATTCAGTAACATACGGAGAAACCGCTGTGTCCTCACATATTACAAGCATCTTGGGGTGCTTGTCAGTAATGCCATTTTTGTCTTGTGTAAAATCTGTAAATTCCTTTTCGAGTATTTTGAGCTTTGTCAGACCGGCGCGGAGCATCAATTTCTGTCCCTCTGACAACCCTATCACTTTATTGCCATCCCTCACTGCCCTGAAATCAAGTTCCATAGCGGCAATTTCCTTGCGCCTGTCCAGAGTAATTGTTTTGACAAGCCCGCCGTGAATTGCATTTCTCAAATCGAAATCGACAACGATATGCGGGAAGTAATGTTTTGTCCGGCGCTGCCCGCTTCCTGTTACATCATAAGGTGTGGCTGAAAAATCAATTTGGATAAATTTCTTTCCCTTATTTTCCGATATTTTATTCAACGACTTCTGCCATTCCACCTCTGAGACAATCCCCGCCTTTTTTGTCTCATGTATATGGTGTGCCTCGTCGTTAAAGACAACAACACTTTCTAACTTTGCCAGATATTCAATTTCGCCGCCGCTTAAATATTTGTTGTCCAATGTATTTAAATCATGTCCGGCAGAAGTGCCTGGCGTAACAGGAAATAGTTCTTTTACTGCTATCGAAGGGTCTTCAATGGGTGTAATGTTGTTATCAACCTCCTCTTCCTCCCCGGCAAGCAAGTGCCAGTTGGTTATGGCAATTAAACCTGTACCGGTTGCTTTGCGCCCAATTTCCTCCTTCTTAGCAACACAGGTCTGAATGAATCCGTAGACTTCATCCCTGTATGCAGGCGGAACAAACAACTTCTCATATTGCTTAAAATCCGAAGCTTCAAAGTCACGACTTCCGTCTTCCTTTTGCTTTCCAAGGTAGGCGTCCAGCAATCTTTCATATACGATAAGACCCGGGGCGACAAGCAGGAAATTTGTGGAATAGCGTCCACCTGGTTTCTCTTCGTGTCTTGCATTCAAATATTGCCAGATAAGCAAGGCGTTCATTACCCACGTCTTGCCAGTGCCGGTTGCCATTTTCATGCAATATTTGGGATGGCTGAATTTGTCTTTTTTCAGGTAACTCAAGTCCATCTCTGCCAGAATTTCATTGCTTATCATAGAATACAAATCAAACACAGACTCCGGCTTTAGTATTTCATGCGCATATATGGTATTTAAAATCGCTTGGTGTTGACCTTCATGAAAGTTAATATGGCGGGTTTCCACGAAAGAGTCAAAGAACCAGAATCTCAGTAAATCCTGGGTAATAGAGGTTACTTTTGCAAGAAATTCGCCGCTATCCCACGCACTATTGACAATCTTTGTTATTTCCCTGGCGAATTTTAAGGGAATTTCCCTGGTTCCTGTGTTTAAGGATATAGACATTACACAATTTCCTTCCGTTTGTATACGGTTACAAATGCCCCATTTCTATTCATTACACAACCCTGATTGTGGTTAAATACATCTAAGTCTTTTTATTTATAGAGTAATAAAATATCAACAACTATTGATTTATCAAATAGTTATAAAGTTGCTTCTGCTAATTTACTTCTAATTTACTTCTAATTTACTTCTAAAATTTAAACAAAATCCAAATAGGCTTTTTATATGATCCTGTGTTTTTAATAGTTCTATCTTTCTTTGACATTTCGTAAATTAAATTCTTAATTTTATTGCGTTTCTGTTTTTCATCCAACACATTAGACAATTTATCTATCAAAAGTTTATCTATATCTTGTCTGCTCGCATTGCCATACTTTTTTATGAATTCTAATATCATTTTCTTATAATGTTCATCATCGAAAGCACGATTTTTGATATAACTTGCTTTGTCTCCTGCAATAGCGGCAATTTTTGCTACAACAAAGAGATTAGGATACCTTCCTTCTATTAGTTTTTGAGCTTTTAATGTTTTGAATTCATCTTTAGTAAGTCGTTGTCTTTTCTGCACTTTATCCAGATAAATAACTATCTTGATATCCAGGCTTGTATTGTCTATGAGCATTTTTGTATAGTTTTCGTCCAGTACTTTCCCAATAATCCTAACCTTGACCTTATCAGGTTCGCCTAAATCGTAATCGGGCATTGGAAAATAGCGATTCCGCTGCAAGATAAACATCTTTTTGATACCGCTGCCAATGGTGTCTATCATATTCAAGTTAACCATTGCGTTTACTAAAAATTGGTTCCGGTAATATTCCTGAGGGGCATCTTGTTCAATTACTTTTTCAACTGAACCGGGAATAAAACTACCGAGATTCGCAAAAAGCAACTCATCCGGCTTTTCCACAACAGTGATTCGTCCCTTTAAACCATAATCCTGGTGCGCAATGCAGTTATGCAATGCCTCCCGAATTACATAAGGTTCATATTGTGTGATTTCTGTAGGAAATAAGGTATTTTTAAGTAGATAGCGGTATTTTAAATTACGAATTTTGCTGTAAACAGCATCTGAATTTAGCAGGAAGGGTGGCCCAAAATGCTCATAATCCTTTTCCAAATCATTCTCATCTTTCAGAATCCATGAAATTTTAGCGATTGAAGGGCTGAGAAAATGTTCTGATTCTTCCTTACCCAAAAGAATAATTGCCGTTCTTGTTATTTTATTCTGGATTGTTATTTTCGCTTTATTGAGAAAAATTATATCGTCCCACTCATTTACGTTCCTGATTTTTTGTGGAAATTTTTCCCTATATTTTTCGCGAGCTTTTATAATTGCGTCCTTGTTCAAGTCGTGAATAGTTGCCCCATCACAAATTTGAGCAGACCAATCAAAGTTTTTAATTTGATTGCGAATCTGTTCTATTTCTTGCAAGTTTAAGGCGCCAATAGATTGACCGTCCCTGCCATAATAATGCCCTTCCCATGCTATTGGAATTCCCTTAGGAGCAGCAGGGATTTGAAACATAATTACACGTCCTTCGTGCAAATGAAGTTCATGGATTTCCATAAATGTAATGCGGTTGGTTGTTTTGTTGGCTATTTCTGATTTTAAACTATCCAGTTCATTTCTATGCGGGCGGTATCGGCTACCAATGACATCTCTGGTTTTGTCTTCTATACCAAAAATCAGCCATCCATATAGTTTGTCTTTAAGATTAGCCTCGTTACTTAAAGCAGAAAAGTATTTACCCAGCTTATTAAAGTTGTAATCATCTTTTGACCCTTTAAATTCCAGCCACTCAGTCTCTGAAGGTAAGGCTCTCAGCTCATCCAGTAATTTCTTAAGCTCTTCTTGTGTCATAGCATTGGTCTCTTTAAATTACCGCAGCGGAATTACAGTGTTTCTTTACCCTCAGCTTTTTTAAATATAAAAGTTCATTATATTGTAATGAACTTTACGTTAGATTCTCTATCTCCCGAACAACCACACTCTCAAACCCAAACACATCAACTGCCTTTGCGCATATCTTTCTCTTATGATGAACTTTGGGGGCTTTCAATTTGGCTTCGAGGACTACGTGATATGGGTCCGAGTCGTTCGATGTATTGTCCCGATAATCCTGCCATTTGCTCCTGAATGTCTCGCCGTCATAGTCAGGGTCAATAGACCAGTATTCAAGCAACGCCAGAGGGTCTTTTTCTATAACTTCTTGCAACTTCTTTTTGTTTGTCTCATCGAGCGGTAGGGCATCTGGTGAAAGCAGGACGTAGTTATCCAAGGTAATGGTCAATTCATCCATATCAGCATCAATACTTTTCACCTTTGGCTTTTTAATGGACAAATACTGCAGAGATGAAAAACGCACCTGTCCTGTCTTTAAGAGCTTTTCGTAACCTGCCTTTGTCTTGAGTTTATCGAGGAGATCGGGCGGTATAACCAGGACTTCCAGTTTATCATCGTTCAATGCCTGTATCTGTGCGGCAATATCAAAGACGAAATTCCAGCCCAGGACAACTACCCTCTTCCACCCTCCCATAAAAGATTCCCGTAGTTCCTGTGCCTTTTTCAAGGTGGCAAATCCCGTCAGTTTTGATGGGGAATCAACCATGACCAGCGTTTTGGATTCTTTTGTGTAGCCGATGTTGCGGTTTGGATTGTTTTCTTCCGGAAAGGGTATCGCGCCGTAAAGATTGAGCACCACATGGGCAAGATCGCCCACACGGCGGAATAGCTTGCTTGATGTAAATGCCTCTTTCTGGTAGTCGCCAATGGATTGATAAAGAAATGGCTTTGCATCCTGGTCAATGAGGCGTTTACGGGTAATCATGATGGCTGGTTTGCTTATATCAGATATAATCCATCGGCGCTTGTGTCTTTCTGCAACAGAACCGGTAGTACCTGTTCCCGCAAAAAAATCAGCAACAATGGAGTTCTCATTTGATGAAGTTTTAATAATTCGTTCAATTAATGTTTCTGGTTTTTGGGTTTGGAAATCCAATCTCTCATTAGCCATAGCATTTATCATATTTATATCATCCCAGATATTTTCAATTGGACGTCCTTTTAATTCTGATAAGTATTGTTTAAATTCTGGGTATTTAGACCCTTCAGCAAATCTAACCCTTCCTTCTTTTTTCAAACTCATCAATCTATTTTCTGAATAAGTTGCCATAACTTGCCATCTGTATTTTCCTTTATCGTCTTCATATTTAAAACGCTTATAATATTCTTTTGGATAATCTTCGTATTGTATATCAAAATAATAATTTTTACTCTTGGTATAAACAAAGATTGAATCGTTATTAACAGAAAAACTTTTAGTTATCGCTTTTACAGTATTTGTCCTACGCTTCCAAATAATTTCGTTCAAAAAATTATCTTTTCCGAATATTTCGTCCATCAATATCTTTACATAATGTCCCACGTGCCAGTCAATATGCACATAAATAGAGCCTTGCTCACTCAGTAATTCTCTCATGAGCGCCAAGCGTGGATACATCATCTTCAGATAACTGACCGTCCCATCTTTCCACGTATCCGAGTATGCCGCCTGCTCAATAACGGTAGGTCTTTGTTCCAATGTTGCCCCTGGCAAAACAACCTTTGTGCGGTAATCCGCCTTGCTATCAAAGGGTGGGTCAATATATATCAAATCAATCTTCCCGCGCATGGATGGCAAACCCGTTGACGGATCGCCTGCAAGGAGCGCCTGCATCACAAGGAGGTTATCGCCATAACACAAACGGTTAACCCATTCGCCGCCGATTTCAGAATGCAGTTTTTGCTGGCCACCGGGGGATATTCCTGCAAACCCCAATTGCGATTCGCCAAAATACTTCCTTGCCTTTGGCTTAAACTCCGGGATTTTTCCCTTTAAAAGATCCGATCTGTCCTTACAAGGCAGGACAAACTCATTTGTCTGCAACGTCAGCTTATAAGGGGACGAAATCCTCTCCAGTATCCGTTCAACCTCCTTCTTCCCCTCTGCAACAATCTTTGGGAGTTCTTCAATTAACGACAAACCCATTAATTTATCCTTCTGAAACCGAGATTAAATATAGTGTAAAAATCATTACTTAGCAGACTGAGCCCATCCCACTTGTTTATATTGCAAAGGCGTTATTTTTTCAAATTTACCCTCGGGACATTTTATTAATATATCAAAATCATCTATTACTGGTTTTTCACTAGAAAATAAACATAATTCAACTGTTATACTGAAACCTGAATCTAACTTAGATATGTTATAATTTAGGCATCCCGTATTTCTGGTCGGGTATACCCATTGGTTTTTGTTTTTAATGTAGTTATAGTTATTTATATAGGCACTCCTAGCGTAAAGTTTATATTTATTGCATGGATAATTAATTCCTACGTTAATATCCTGTAACATTTGGTCAGTTAAATTTGCAATTTTCAGATTATAGTACCACTGTTTAGAAATTTTAATAAATCCAAAAGCTCGCCACTCAATATAATGATCATATTCAACAGAATATATAAAAGGGGGATATTTTGTACGTAATTTTTTTAAGTGACAAAAAGTGCCTTCTTTAATTAATTCTGGTTTAGATGGACTCTTTTTAATCCATACATCAATACCTTTGCCTAAAAATAAAATAATCAATCCGCTATATAAGGAGATAAAAAATTTGTTTAAGTACCATTTTTGTTTATCTGTTTTTCCAATAAATTTATCCAAATCGGTTCCTTGTAAAATAGTTCGGTGTAAAGCGGATAAATTTTACAATGTGCCTTGGGCGCTCCCTTCCACCGGTTGGCTATGAGCCCGGGGAAAATAGGCATTGTAGGGGCCGCTTTTTTCATTATCCTGAGTATCGTATCAATCAACCAACATTTCTTTAATTACCGTCTTGATTTTTTTGATGGTATCGTCAGGTGCCCGCCCTAATCTTTTGACTAACCGCAGCCTGTCTACAGTCCTTATCTGATCAAGCACTATCCATCCTGTTTTCTTCAGAGAATTCATTTTTATCCCGGTTGGGTAGTTGTGGGATTTTGTTGTCATGGGGGCGATAATGATTGTCTGGATATTTCTATTCATTTCATCCGGGGAAATTATCAGGCAAGGTCTTGTTTTCTTGATTTCAGAACCGACAGTCGGATCGAGGTTTATGAGGTAGATATCGTACTACGTTATTTCCATTCCCAATTTTCCATGAAGTCTGTGGTCTCATCAAGCAACAATGTATCCTCCTTCTTCTCATGCATTAGCCGGAAGGCATTACTCCATCCCTCTCGAGGGCTGGTTTTTATCGGTTTGATTACTATGGTTTCTTTCTCGACTTCCAAAGTAATCTCATTTTCAATCTTGCATTGCTTCAGTATTGCCGTTGGTATTCTGATACCCTTAGAATTTCCTATTGATATTAGCTTTGTCTTCATGATTCAATAATATTACCTTATAAAATCTTTCTTGTTTTGTAAGTTTTTTAACAATCCCCGCCACCCTTTGCTAAAGGGAACTGGGTTGCCGCTGTGTTTTTTATGTGTAATTATATTGTAATTACGGATAGGAAGCAACATTCGGGGCAATTTTTTACGGAAAATTCATTAAAACTCAGTGTTGTCCGGTTAGAAATTTGCGCGTCTTGTTTTATTGCTCTCGAGATGTCATTCCCGCATGTTTTTAGCTGGAATCCAGGAAGTTCAGGGTTCACTGGATACCCGATAAAAGCGTTCGAGTATGACAAAACCATACCCGCAAATTTCTAACCGGACAATGTTGATTAAAAATGAATAATTTTATAAATCATGTCCATATCTATATTTCTCCGGACGATGTCCGCCAGTTCATCGTATTTCTGCTCTTTTATTCTTTTAAATTCTATGAGGTCGCCGGATGAAGGTGTTTGTCCCTTTTTCTTTCTCAGGTGTTGAATGAGTTTAAAACGAAAGACATCATTATCGAAGACGCCATGGATATACGTGCCGATGATGTTGCCATCGGCAGAAACACAGCCGTCAAGGATATCTACCCGCTTACCTGCCCGTTCGGTAATTCTTGCAAAGGGTTTAACGGGATTATGGCCGTTATACGTTGTTTCGCCCATATGAATCTCATATCCCGAGATCTCATCATCTGCACGAAACAGATTTTCATGACCCGGCATGTGTGCCTTTACCTGGTAGGTCTGTTTTTCCCTTGCAAAGGTGGTAATTGTGGGCAATAGCCCTAGCCCCTGAATGTCCTTGTGTCTTGATTCGACATGATGCGGGTCGTGGATTTCCTGTCCCAGCATCTGATACCCGCCACAAATACCCATGATCATCGCACCCTGCCCTGATAATCTCACCACTTCATCTGCTATGCCCTGATCCATAAGAAACAGCAGGTCGCCGATCGTATTTTTTGTGCCGGGGATGATAAGTAAGTCAGGGTTTCCAACATCATGCGCCCTGTCGACGAAACGAATTTTTATATCTTTCTCGTGGCGAAATATCGCAAAATCCGTAAAGTTCGATATACGAGGCAATTGAATTACTGCGACATCCACCATGTTGTTATGCGGAACATCTGCCTTTTTGTTGTTTATAGTTTCAAGAGAAACGGAATCCTCGTCATCGATATGCAACTGATGCAGGTACGGTATTACTCCTGCGATAGGTTTCCTGATGCGTTCTTCCAGCATATCCAGTCCAGGTTTCAGGATATTCTTGTCTCCCCGGAATTTGTTGAATATGACGCCCGCCACCCGGTTCCTTTCACTTTCGGTCAGTAATTCAAGCGTTCCCACAATCCAGGCAAAAGCCCCGCCACGGTCAATATCTGTCACCAATAATACAGGAGCGGATGCCATTGCTGCCATACCCATATTGACAATATCACCGTCCTTCAGATTTATCTCGGCAGGGCTGCCGGCGCCTTCTATGACAATGACATCGAATTGGTTCCGTAGCGTATCGTAAGATTCTTTTATGATTGAAATGAATTCGTTTTTCTTCTGATAATACTCCCTGGCAGTCATGTTCCCTATTGGCTTACCCATAATAACGACCTGTGAACCGCGGTCACTCGTTGGTTTAAGGAGTATGGGGTTCATCTCGATCGCGGGCTCGATACCTGCTGCCTCAGCCTGTGTTACCTGAGCCCGTCCCATTTCCCTTCCATCTTTTGTCACAAATGAATTTAGGGCCATATTTTGCGCCTTAAATGGCGCAACCCTGAGACCGTCTTGTTTCAGAATACGACACAGGGCGCAGACCAGAACACTCTTGCCCACGTGTGAACCCGTGCCCTGTATCATGATGGATCTTTTTATCATACGTTTTCTGTTAATAATAACTGCGAAGTATCCAGAAAAATAAAGAGGTCAGAATAAGCCGGAAAAGACAAAATCCGAAATTTGAAATTCGCGAATCAACCCTGTCAGGGTTTCAAACCCTGACAGGGTTAATTTTTATACGGATTCGGATTTACAACCCGAACCAACAGGTTTTCTGTTTGGCAATCCGGCGTATAGAAATTTCATAACAATTTATTTTTTTGAAAATTTCCAATAAAAACTGGTATTACATGCGGTGTAGGGGCAGGTTTGAAACAAGTCAACATCATTTATCCAGAGGGTTTTTTAAAAAATAAATTGTTATGAAATTTCAATGTTTTCGTCTTCCTCTTTGATCCCCTTCATTGAGGGGACAACAAATGTTCCCCATTGACGGAGGGATGCGATGGGGGAGTGAGATGTTATCGTAAAAAATGTACGTATAAGCCGACGAAGGCCTAATTTACCAAGAAACCCGCCGTGATAGATTTCCCGACGACTATTTTCTTTAACGCCTCAATAAGCCTTATATTCTCAGCCCGGGTCCTCACCGCTACCCGAAAATATGAGTTGTCGAGTCCTAAAAAGTTTGAACAGTCACGAATGGCGATACCATCCTCTATTAAACGCTTGCACAACGACAAAGACGTCATCGTGTCTTGCTTTATTTTGACAAAAATATAATTAGCCGTTGGTTCGTACGGCAAAAGGCCATCGATAGCGGATAATTCATGAAACAAAAACAATCGTTCACGGAACATAAACTCCCTGCTCCTGGAAATAAATTCGTCGTCTTCCATTGCTGCCATGGCGGCATGTTGAGCCAGGGCATTTACCGACCATGGCTCCTTGTATTCCACCATTTTTTTAATCAGATCCGCATGAGCAGCAAGGTATCCGATTCGTATGCCAGGAAAGCCGTAAAATTTTGTAAGAGACCTTACGACAATCAGGTTGCCCATTGCGCCGACATCGTCTATAACGCTGTATTTTTCAGGGGAATCAAGGAAATCTGCAAACGCCTCATCCACAACAAATATTATGTCCGGATGCTGCTTTGCCATCTTTACGATGGTGCCTTTTTCTATTAACTGGCCCGTCGGGTTATTTGGATTACAGAGAAAAACTATCCCTATTTTTTGATCCTGAAAGACATCTTCGCAATACCGAAAACCAAAGCCGTCTTTTTCCCTTAGCACATGATTAATTATTTCCGTACAACTGCATTTCAGCGCCTCGGCAAATTCACTGAAAGTAGGCTGAAAAATAATTCCTTTGGCTGGCCTGAGTGCACGTGGGATCAAATAGAATAACTCAGTAGAACCATTTCCCACAATAATTTCTTCCTCAGCATGTCCAATCTTCCGGGAGAGATATTTTTTCAGGCTGGCGCAATCGATATCGGGATAATGTAAGATATCGTCAAAGTTATCCATCACCGTCTTTTTAACTTTTTCCGGGTACCCCAGGGGATTGATGCTCGCGCTAAAATCGAGGATGCCGCTATTTCCAGGATTAAGAAACGGTTTTATATTTCCACCATGACCTTTAAACATAATTTGTCTGGCAGAGATGACCTGTTAGGTTATCTCTACGTGTGAATTGTTAAATGATTGCTGTTTAGTCTGTGAGCTAAAAACTTTCTTGCATCTCCCACGGTAAGGGGGAGTCTGTCCATGGGAAGATGATCTTCGTCTCTTAAAATCTGCATTAACTGGGCAATCTGAGGAAGTTCCAGACAGGCATACGGTATTTCTGTTGCATTTGAAAACACTTCTTCTGGATCACCAATCCTGAGAAGCGTGCCCTGATACATAATTGCCAGCCTGTTCATGTAAAGAGGCACGAGATCTATTGCATTGGTTGCCATAATGATCGTGATGCCGTGCTTACAGTTCAGCTCCTTCAGCAGTGTCATCAGGGATGTGACACCGGCAGGGTCAAGCCCACAGGTAGGCTCATCCAGCACCAGGATTTCTGGTTTCATTGCAAGAACTCCTGCAATACAAACGCGCTTCTTTTGTCCGAAACTCAGGGCATCTACCGTTTTGTTGGCATAAAGCCCCATATTAACCAGAGATAACGCCTCATCCACCCTGCCTGCAATCTCATTCTTTGGTAAACCCAGATTCAGGGGACCAAAGGCGACATCCTCCCAGACGGATGGTGCAAATAACTGGTCATTCGGGTCCTGAAATACGAACCCCACTTTTTGGAATATTGCCTTCGGAGGATAGCTGGAAAAAGATCTTTGATTCAGCACAATCTCCCCGCCCGTCGGCTTCAGCAGACCATTGAGGTGCTTTAGCAGGGTCGTTTTTCCTGATCCGTTGGGACCGAGAATGGCCAAAAATTCGCCTTTTTTGATATCGAGAGAGACACCACGTAATGCAGCCGTTCCGTCATGATACCGGTACTGAATATTTCTGACCTGTAGCGTTACCATAGGCGCATGTTTCCTATATAAACAAGGATGGGTATGATAAGAACCATTCCTATACATGAGATGTACTCTTTTTTCCCCCATGGTGGCAAGGGTATCGTCAGAATGCCACCACCCTCATACCCTCTGGCACACATTGCATCATGGGTTCGTTCTGCCCTGTCAAACGCACGAATAACAAGAAGCCCCCCCAAAATGCCAAGGGAGTGTATCGTTTTTTTCCACGAGACATAGCCTAGCCTTGATTTTTGAGCAGTCCACATTGTGGATGCTTCATCTAAGAGCAGGAAGCTATACCGGTACATAAAAGCCAGAAGTTCAATAACGGTGTTTGGTATGCGAAACCAGGTCAATCCTGTGCACAGACGGCCGATTGTTGTGGTAAACGAGAATAGCATAAGCAATGAGACACCGCCGAGTACTTTGCTGCAGACGTGAAGTCCACTCCCTATCCCTTCTCCCTTGAAGGACAGATTGTAGCCCAGGATTGAAATGGAAAGCCACACCTGTTTCCCTTCGTGCAGACTCTTGACGAGAAAGATAAGTATGGCAAATACTATGGGTAGAGACATGTTTCGAATGATTGCCATAAAAGGGATTTTTATGGTAAAAAGTAAGAGAAAAGATACGAAAAGAAAAAAGAGGGGAACGGTTGCATTTTTTGTCCATACATTTAAAAAAAGCAATAAGGTGACGTAAAGCATTTTTATTCTTACGTCAATCCTTGTAAGCCAATTATCCTGACGGGCATAGAGATCGGAAAACGTATGGTGTAAAAATTTCATGTGATGTAATTTATGCCTTTGACAACCTTGTTCGCAGTCACGCACGGGGGAGAAGCATTGGTCCGCTTATTTTTCATAAAAAAGTCTTCGCACATTAAATCCCATGACGAATCCACCAATCACCCCGGCAAGAGTAAATACAAAGAGAAGCAAATCTCCCTGATCGGTGTTAATATAAGGGTCGCGCGGCGGGTGTCCGTATTTTGATGCATATTTACCTACAATACTTACATCAATGCCAGTCCAGGGTGATTCCTCGCTTGTTTGTATTGTTCGTGCCTCAGTTCTGTTTTCTGGTTCTTCTGCATAGGAATGTAATGATACAGAGAGCAATACCGACATGACAAAAATAATAGCAAAAGGGATGATTGATAGCTTATGTTCCCATGGATTTAGCTTCATTTTTGATCACTCCGAGGTTGAGCAAAATACCCGGGCGTCGTTTGTAAATAAAAACCATTACAAACCCAACTACGGCGCCCTCAACAAGACAAAGGATTCCTTGCGAGGTCATCATAAACGCTGCAAATATTTCCGTTGTAGCCTTAACAAATGATCCACCGCCGTTGATCACGAGTAACCCTAATTCAAGAGATGTACCGAGATAGGTAAATATATCAGAGATCATACCGGCAAGAAATCCGCACCAAAAGAGCGGCAGTCTGCAGCGTTGTGCCATTTTAAAGGCAAAATAACCTGAAAATGACCCCAGGATACCCATAGAGAAGACATTTCCGCCCAGGGTGGTCAGTCCGCCATGGGCGAGAAACAGCGCCTGAATCAGTAAGGCAATGGCCGCCACCAGCACACTAACAAATGGACCCAGTAACACTGCGCTCATTCCTGTGCCGCATGGATGGGAAGTAGCCATTCCGCTCAGGGCAATGACAGGGATAGGAAAACAGGAGAACACAAACACCGCAGCCCCCAACAGCCCAACCATGGGCAGATAACCCGGTATCGTTTTCTTCTTCCGCTTTACCTGATACATACCGATCCCCACAAAGGGCGCTGATACGGCAAACCATGTAACAAACCACCGAAAGGGCAAGATTCCCTCCGTGATGTGCATTGCCTCTGCCGTACGTGCTGTAGCAAAAAATAACAGGAAAACCAGGAAAAATACCGGTATTCTTCTTGTCAACAAATTCCCTTTCCTGAAACAAAAAAACCCATACCTTCAACGGAGAAGACATGGGTTTTAGGAGATCTTTACGATCACAGATTTTCTCTTAGCCGCAGATAGATACCCTGAATAGTTTGCCGTAAAAGGAACGAAGAAATCAGGAATACCCCCGGATAATTCTATACGTTCTTCTCTTATGATCCCAGTCCTTCGTTACCGCAAAGGCAATGAGACAGCAAATCTTCTTTTCACAGAATAGCTGCAAAATCTGTGGATCGTATATCCTTCACCTTCTTTACCATCGAAGACAACGTGAAGCGACCACAGGCAGGTCTTCTGGCTTCCGGATCATCCTACTTGGTCACCCCTTCCCACCTTATGGTTATAAGACAGTGGTATTGTGACTTTCGTTCCCGGTTACAGCGGCGGGTCCGCTCTTTATCTCATCTAGTAATGAAACATAGATTCCCTTTTAACTCCCACATTTGCGGGAGAATTACCTGTAATCGATTTTTATTAAAAAAGAGCTATTATGATATGAAAGGCGCGATTTTACTTTATATGGGACAAATTTGTCAAGCGGATTATTTTTGTTGGGTACGCAGGCTACTTCTATTTTCCTCATTTTTTCTTTGATTCTCCATCATAAGAAATATACAATACCGCCTGATGTTTATTTGAGATTTAAGCTTTTGGGTAATTTTCCCGGTAAAGGAGGATGTGGTTCACATGAGATTAAAAAGAAACGGCCATCCGTGTTTTCTTCTTACGGTTACTCTTCTCATTATTATGGGATCAGGCTGCGCAATGTTTAAGAAAAGGCCGCTTCTGGTTCCGAAAGAACCGGGAGATACCCTTGTAGAGATTACCGATCCTACACTCCTTCCTCATTTTAATGATGATTATAGCCGGGATTCCCTTTTGCGCTCAATTGACAACAGCCTTGACTACTTTAAGAGGGTTAAGACGAATCCGTATGGATTTCACATGACGGGTTTTTCTCATGAAAATCTGGAAGATTCCTTAAAATTCTTTCGGGAAGGTTTTCTTCGTTGCAGAGACACCGAGGAGATCAATGATTTCATCATAAAAAACTTCAGGGTCTTTCAGGCCATAGGAAATGCTTACGAGGGCCAGGTGCATTTCACGGGTTATGGAACACCGATCTACGATGGAAGCCTTACGCCGACCGGAGAATTTCGTTATCCTATTTATAAAATGCCATCGGATTTTAGGAAGCCTTATTATACACGGCGGGAGATCGAAGATCGCAATCTCCTGAAGGGTCTTGAAATTGTCTATCTCAAATCTAAATTGGATGCATATCTTATCCATGTTCAGGGATCGGGGCAAATAAAGCTCTCGTCGGGTGAAAAGGTTTATGTGGGGTATGCAGCGGATTCAGGTCACAAATACAATAGCATTGGGCGTATGCTCGTCATGGATGGAAAGATTCCGGAAGAGGAGTTGACCCTTTCGACGCTCATCAGCTATTTTCAGCAGCATCCCGGCGAATTGGATTCTTATCTCAAGAAGAACGATCGATTTATCTTTTTCAAACGAGTCAACTACGCAACCCCGTACGGTTCTATTGGGGTGCCGGTAACTCCTATGAGGAGTATCGCTACCGACAAAAAGGTCTTCCCTGCAGGCGGATTGGCCTTTGCAGTTATTGAACCAAAGAAAGCAAAGAAGACGTGGAAGTTTTGGAATAAAGAAAATAGCGGGACAAAGAAATCATTCTTTGTCCTTGATCAGGATACAGGGAGCGCTATTCAAACCCCAGCCAGAGCTGATGTATATTTCGGAATTGGGGATCAGGCTATGTATGAGGCGGGGAACTTAAATACCTTCGGTCAACTCTACTATTTCCTAAAACGATAGTGCATTATTTGTCATTTTTTCTGGTTTTACGAAACGGTTAAAGAGAGAAAATCTTGCAATTTTCTCTTGACAATAGTTGTTATTAAGTATATTTATATAGATCCGGCAAAGGAAAATCCTGAGCAATCAGGGTGCACAAAGTAAAAGATCTTTGAATATTTTTTAAGATGGGGATACAACGGAAAACATCTCTGAAAACGAAAAAATAGTCTTACTGCCGAAGTGTTGTATGGTTTAGCAGTAAGTTTTTTTTGATACGCCCAGAGACAGATTTTGACTATAGTTTATGATTTTATAAATACTCAAAAGCAGGGTGAAAGCTGCATCAGCAGCAAAAGAGCGGCCTCGTATTTTATGGAAAACAAGAGGGCTCTTTGGAAGGTCATACATTTTTAGAAAGGGGGGGAGTAATGAAGTTGTGGAATAGTGTGTATAAAGTGCTGGGTATTTCAGGTTTTATGGCATTTACACTATACGGATGCGGGATGTTTAAATACGAAAGCGGTGTGAACCATACGGCAGAGAATCCGCCGTACTATCATGGACATGTTGAAAACGAACCGCCTCCAAGACACGAACGTACGCATAAACCAGAGGCTCCAAAGGAGGCCCCAAAAGGAGATATGTGCGTTGCGGATGGTGCGTATCCAACCAATAACAAAGATTGTTGCAGTGTTATTTATTTGGAAAAAATGGGCCCTTGCACCGGACGCGTAGGTGAGGAATATTGTTATGTAATAAAAGCTACTAACCTTACGAAACGAAATGTGAGGAACGTTGAGGTTACTCAGACTCTGCCTAAGAATTTTGAGGTGAAGAGCTCTAATCCTGAATTGGGAGCTGGTAGTGGCGGGGGTATGGCAAAATGGTTATTGGGAGAATTGGGACCGGAAGAAACAAAAGAAATTAAGGTTTGCGGTATTCCAACACAGAGCGGGCATATGCCATTTTGTACCGACGTAACCTATAATTTACCGGAACTTTGCATTGATCCAATCATTACTGAGCCGAGAATAACCATCGCAAAACATGCTCCGTCTGAGGTATCTCTTTGTGATATGATTCCTGTAACTTTTGTGGTTACAAATACAGGCACTGGTGTTGCCAGCAACATTCAAGTTAAGGAGACATTGCCGGCTGGATTGGAGACACAGGACGGAAGAACGGATGTGATTTTAGATGTTGGCTCATTAAACCCGGGAGAGTCGAGAGAAGTAGCTCTGACGTTAAAAGCGGTAAAAACCGGAGAGTTTAATAATACTGCGATGGCGGTTGCCGCTGGAAATTTGAGTGCGGAATCCAACACAACAACAACGATCGTAAGACAACCAGTTCTTGCCATTACAAAAGCTGGTAGTCCGGAAAAGGTCTTCCTGGGACGTAATATTTCCTATAGTATTGAGGTGACGAATACAGGTGACGGTCCGGCAACATCAACCGTTGTTGAGGATGTTTTACCTGCTAATACATCAGTGGTGAACGCCAGTGAGGGTGCTACATTATTGGGTAACACCGTTACCTGGAACGTAGGGACGTTAAAACCTCAGGATTCGCAGAAACTTACTTTAACCTTGAATCCTAAGGAAATTGGTATAGTGAAAAATTCTGTAACAGCAAAGGCTGAGTGTGCTGAGGCCGTTTCAGCAACGACTACGACCGAAGTCGCGGGTATACCAGCTATTCTGCTTGAAGTAGTTGATCTTGAGGATCCAATCGAGGTTGGTAACAGTGAAACCTATGAGATCGTGGTAACCAATCAAGGTTCTGATACCGGTACGAATATTAAAGTAACCTGCACGCTTGAAGACGAGATGCAATACGTATCATCTACAGGACCGACGACGGGAAGTGTTTCTGCTGACGGAAAGACAGTAACCTTTGAACCGTTACCAACGCTTGCTTCAAAGGCAAAAGCGACCTGGAGGGTTGTAGTAAAGGCGCTGAATGAAGGAGATGTTCGTTTCAAGGTTATCATGACAGAGGATTGTCTGCGCAGGCCAGTAGAAGAAACCGAAGCTACAAATTTCTATAAATAGTGTTTCTTTCATACGGTACCAGTCAGATAGTAAGTTGAAATATCAAAAGAAGGCCGGTGCGTCTATTGACGCACCGGCTTTCTTTGTTTGCTGAGTAATTGTAAGATAAGTGATTAACCCTTAGAAATACCGCGTGTTGTAGTGAAGACCTTTATCGATTACAAATTATAATATTTGCAGTATCAGGTGCATATCTTTGTATTTAAAATAATCGTAACAACTTAGTCTTTTGAAAAAACATGACTTCTTAGCTATTTTACAACTCTGACAGGGTTTCAGAACCCTGTCAGAGTTGAACCAGCATGTGGGATTTATCTTACGTCGTCATGAAAGTTCAAAACACTAAAATGTTGCAAATATTCAAGATTTTTTGAAAAGGGGTTATGACATGAGTTGGCAAAAGAGACGGAATCTTTCGATATCTTTGTTCTTTCTGGGAGTATTTAGCATATATAGCTGTAGTTATCAGCAAAGTGCTGTTTTAAACGAAAACCCCCCTTATGCACATGGGCACATTGAAGAAGATCCGGGACAAAGACATAAACGCTTGCATGCGGGTAGCGGGAAGGTTGCACCCGAGAAACGAGAAAGCAGCAGAACCTTTTCTGCAATTAACAAGAAGTACGGTATTATCTTTATAGAAAAAAAAGCACCGCCGGAAATTCAGGTCGGCAAGCCCTTTGATTACATTATCAAAATCACCAATATTTCCGACGAAAAGGTAAAGGATGTTGAGCTAACGGAAACTTTTTCGTATAAGTACAAGCTTAGGAACTCTATCCCCAAGTTCCAAAAAGGACAAGCTGAGGGTACGGCAAAATGGTTTGTCGGAGACCTTGAACCGAATGAGATGAAAGAAATTCGGGTCAATGGCGTGTCATTAGAAACAGGGGATATGCCGTTTTGTACCAATGTCACTTTCAATTTACCGCCACTCTGCCTTATAACAAATGTCGTGGAACCGAGGTTGACTGTTACCAAACGCACACCAGCCGAGGTTTTATTCTGCGATGAAATACCAGTTACCCTTGTGGTGAGCAATGTTGGCACTGGTATCGCTCAAAATGTACAAGCGAAAGAATCTCTGCCACAAGGATTAAAAACGCTGGATGGCAAGAGCGATATTGTCCAGGAAATCGGTATGTTACGGGCTGGAGAATCTCGTGAGATTGCCTTCACTGTCAAAGCAGAAAGAACAGGCAAATTTTCGAATTTTGCGACAGTGGTAGCGGAAGGTGGTCTGCAAGCAGAATCCAACACGACTACAACCGTTGTAATACAACCGGTACTGGCCATTGTCAAAAAAGGACCGGAAAGGATTTATACAGGTCGCGATATTAGTTACTCAATTGAGGTAAGCAATAAGGGCGATGGTCCTGCAACATCAACGGTTCTTGAGGATGTCATACCAGGAAATGCAACATTTGTAAATGCAAATCAAGGTGGTATCTTATCCGGGAATACCGTTAGATGGAATTTAGGGACTTTACTGCCGAATGATTCCACGAAGGTTAATGTGACCCTGAAAGATAAGGGTCTTGGTGAAATAAAAAACACTGCAACCGTTAAGGCGATGTGCGCCAATCCGGTGTCTGCAACTGTTACAACGGATGTCGTCGGCATTGCGGCTATTTTACTAGAAGTAATTGATATTGCTGATCCTATAGAAGTTGGCGAAAATGAGACATACGAGATTGCCGTAACCAACCAGGGCTCTGATTACAGCACCAACATTAAGATTTATTGTACTCTTGAAGATACGATGCAATATGTATCGTCTGCTGGTCCCACCAAAGGAACATTCCTTGGCAATACCGTGATCTTTGATCCTTTGCCAAGCCTTGCACCAAAGGCAACAACAACCTGGAAGGTCGTTGTGAAGGCATTAAGCCCAGGAGACGTTCGTTTCAAGGTTGAAATGATTGAGGACTGCCTTAAGCGGCCAGTTGAGGAGACAGAGGCAACGAACTTTTATAAATGAATTTCGGTTATTAAAGGATGAAATCTTGATAAGGCCAATGCAGATTATTTTCAGGCGTGATGATAGAAAGAAGCAAAGATTATAACTTGACATCTCTTGCCATTATTCGTTATAATGCCATTTTAAGCATAATTTTATTACGGAAACCATAGTAAAAGGAGGGTATTTTTGGAAAATGTATTAAATAAAGAAATCAAAACCATCATCGATGCCTGTCCTGAAGTAGGCCGTATTCTTGATGAATATGGCATTGGTTGCGTCCCATGTTCGGTAGGGAGCTGTCTTTTGAAGGATGTTGTGGGGATACACAATCTTGACCCCCAGCAAGAGGCTACCTTGATGTACCGAATCGAGAAGGCTATTTATCCGGACAGGAAGGTTTCGGAACCGGTGATAGATACAACAAAAAAATCGGCTCCGAAGAAAATCACGTATTCACCGTCGGTAAGAAAACTTGTTGACGAGCATGTCTTGATCAAACGACTTTTGGCTTTAATTCCTACCATAGTTGATTATATTGAAAGTAGTATAAAAGTAGATAAGGATTTGGTTTTACAATGTGTTGATTTTATTAGGACATATGCAGACAAATATCATCATATGAAAGAAGAAGATATTTTGTTTCGGTCTGTTGATGAAAAGGCTGATATTATTCAAGTTATGTATAAAGATCACGATACAGGAAGGGGGTATATCAGGCAGGTTGTTGAGGGTGCCGAAAAGGGTAATAAAGCACTTATCAAGGAGAATATGCTTGCTTATCGGGAACTACTCACACAACATATTAAAAAAGAAGATGAAATTCTTTATCCCTGGATCGATCGTCAGCTGACAACAACTCAAGTTGGTGAGATGTTTCGTAAGTGTAATGAGGCTGATGCTTCGGTAGGTGAAGAATTACCAAAAAAGTATGAAAAGTTTATTTGTGATTTAGAAGAAAAATTTTTACAGGAGGTGGCAAAATGAGTGGATGTCCAGGATCAAAAACGATAGATTTTAGCGAAAAGACAGATCTGGAAGGTAGCGAAACGGGAAAACGTCCTTCTCAATTGAGGCAGTGGCCAATACAGATGCATTTGGTGTCCCCGCAGGCGCCTTATTTTCAAGGTAAAGATATATTGCTGGCAGCGGACTGTACGGCTTTTGCGCTTGGCGATTTCCATAAGGACTATCTGAAGGGAAAGAGCGTCGGAATCGCATGTCCGAAGCTTGATTCTGATCAGGAGGTTTATACCGAGAAGATTAGAGCATTGATTGATGATGCAAAGATTAATACCCTAACCGTTATGATCATGCAGGTACCCTGTTGTTTTGGGCTAGCCCAGATTGCTAAAGAAGGTGCTGAAAAGGCATCTCGCAAGATTCCCGTAAAGCAGGTTGTCGTGGGACTTGAAGGTAATATCTTATCCGAAGAATGGATTTAGTTGGTAATTAATGCATATGGCGGATATAAAATCCTTGGGGAGTTAAACTCTCCAAGGATTTTTTTTATGACAGGATTTTTTTAAATTGTAAATTTCTCTAGTCTTAAATCACACCATTCTGAATAGATATCGTTGTACACGCAGGCTTTCTCCGCGCTGTAAGTCGATAATTATTTCTGTGCCCTTATCCTGGAATTCGTAAACCAACTTCCCGCCGTTTTCTTCCGAGTGACTGGAGAACAAAACCCTTCCGGAAACAGAATTGCCATCCAGACTGGCAGCAAGCACTTTTAAAGGCAGGCAACAAGCCACCTGAAAGACCGGGATGTTGTTGTACAGTAAAAGATGTGAGTAATGAGGTTTTCGAATCGACTTCTGCTTTGTGCCGCGATCAGAACTTGATAGCGTAGGTATATTGTTGTGAGAAGGCTGTACTTCAATCATACACTTCTCCGTGGCATCGATTACGTGCTCTGAAGAAAGATTGATACATAAACCGGCAAGTTCAAGTATTCTTTTAGCATCCTCCAGATCATGCATAATGCTATCGTTTGAAGCAACAGTTCCTGCCCTGTTCCTGGAACTGAGTGTTTTTGGTGCGTTAAGATCAATTAGCGGCAGCTCATTATAATCGGTGTGTCTTGTCTGTTTATGCATTATATTTTTAAGAAAAATGATGTATTTCGTCTTCTATTCGCAAAGCATAACGGATCAGATCTTGTCATTTTTGTATTCTCTGACAACCGCTCTTTTATCGATTTCTTTCATGAGATCCTCGACTTCCTCTTTTTGCGGTTCTTTAAAAACTTCTCCCACTTGGTAATGAAATATGGTGCTGACACTTTCTTTAAACATATCTTCCATTGATTGCGTTAAGTCAATCAATCGAACATCAATATTACTTAGCAAATATGTTATTTGGTCAAAGAGGACGCTGGTTGCCACGCCTGAATGAATAAACGAATGACGATACAAATTGTTTTCAATATCGTGCATAAATGCTTCAGTCTGAGCAATCTGATTTTGCAAAATAAGGATCGCCTTTTCCAGGTTTTTTTTAAATAACTGAGAGCTTTTTAAATAATCGATGTTCACATCCGGCTCTTTGGAAATTTTTTTGTCCTTATCCCTGGTGTAAGACGAAATTCGATGGTCAATATCTTTTACTGCACTGATTAAATTGTCAAGACGGTTCTCTACAGCTTCAAATGCAGATAGATTTTGATAATAGCACGTGTCCTTTAATTCCTCGTGAAACTTTTCAATCTCTGCCAGAAATCCATCCAGTTCTTTTGCGCTGTAAGAAAAAAATTCAGCGTCATTTTTAAAACTATCGACTCTGCGTGTGAGAGTTTCCGTTTCTATAATATTTTTAAGCCCCGTCTTAATATCAATCAGATTTTTTAAAATGGAATTTTGATGCAGCTCTGACATAAAAGCATGAGAACTGCCGTTTGTCGTCTTTGCAGAAGTACCTTTACTAACAATAAAGTCTTCGATAGATTGAACAGTATTGATAATCTTTTTGTAAGCATTCTTCTTTAGCGGTTTGTTAAAGAGAAGTCTCTGTGCTTCTGCCAATAAACCGTGAAGAAATTCCTGATCCTGAATATTTTCTCTTATGACCAGGGCGCTTATATCGTTGTAGAGTGTTTCAAATTTATTGGATTTAGCGAAAATGGCCTTCAGCGGATCCTGAACGTCCTTTCTTCTCTCAATATTTCTAATTAATTCTTTCAACTCGTCAAGGATATGGGACAAACTGGTAAGCTGAGGCACAGACATCCTTGCCTCTAAAAAGGCATCTTTCCCTGAAAGAGTCCTTAATTTCGATAGCCTTTCCAAATTTGCATTAAACTTTCCGATAAGTTGTTGAATGTCTCCTTTTTCCGGTTCTGAAACTTGGTCTTGACGGAAAGTCGGTTTCGTGGAAATATCGATCGTTATGGGAAAAACAGACTCGATGCATTTTTTCAAAAAGGCACCAAATTTTTTTACGGGTTTTTCAGCAAGATGAATCGTTTTTTGCTCTCCCGATGCACTTGTGTTCGTATCACGTATCATTAAAAAATCGAGATATGCAAGAAGTTTGCCAAAAGAATTCAGCAATTCCTGATAATCATTTTGCAGTGTCTCATGCTTTGAAATAGTTTGTAATTTTTTCAACTCGTGATAGTTTGCGGTTAAATTTTCCTGTTCACTGCGAATGTCCGGTTTATACTTCATGAATTTTTTTGTTAACCGCGCGATAAACTTTTCAATACAGTTGGCATACGTTAAAAACAAGCTGTATTCTTCCAGAAGCTTAAATTGATCATTCAGTCTGTTGGATGCCGAATAAATATAGCCTGCATATGCTGGAATAGCCGTCCAATTATTATTCTCGATGATGTGTTCAAGCCTTATTAAGTCCAAGGATAAGTCTTTATTAAGTAACAGGGGATTATCTTTTGAAGCTATGAGATTATAAATATCAGCAAAAAAACCGAGCGCATCAATTTTTTCTTCAACCGCTTTAATGTCGCTCTCCTGAAAATGAAAAATCCTCAGCTTTAGATAATGTTGTTCTAAATCTAATTTAAGGATTAAAGAAATAAAATAGAGATTTACGTAGATTTCCTTCAATCCCGTTGTTGTAAAGACCTTATTCTTCGTTTCGATTTTATTGAATCGGAGCTCACGGCCTATTTTTTCGGAAGTTAATGGCAATCCATTGAGTACCAAATAATCACCTAGCCGTCCCGTGTACTTTTCGGATGATTCGGCGCCAGTGATGTAATTTCGATGGAAATAATCCGGTGCACAATTTTCCGTTTGGCCCTGTTCTGTTTCATCGATGATCAGAAAGTTACTTGCGCCTTTTTCAATTCCTTTCTTATAATGCAATACGACACGGGGCTTCATGAGATAATGAATGAGGGACTCGGTTTCTGTTTGTGTTGCGGTCATCGTTGCTTCTACATAACCCTGTTCTTTAAAGGTATTGATAGCGTCAATATTGCTTTTAACAAAGAGGTGTTTTGAAATAATCTTGAGGGTTTTTTCAAAAGAGGTATCAATGACCTGCCCTTTAAATCTAACTACGAAGGCTTTCAATGGCTCTTTAACCACCTTCTCTTTGGTTTCTTCCTTAATATTGACAATTTGAGCACGTATGATTTCAGAAGTGTGTTGCTTCTTAATGAGCAGATCGTACAAATAATTAGTAGAAGAGATTTGTGTTTTCATGCGTACAATGTAATAAAACTTTCTGAGACTGTCAAAATAATTTTTCGTGTAATGAAAAAAGAAGGGCGACAAAGGGACAACCTCTTGCATAAATGGCATCGCAAGAGGGCTTGGTTAGCAATTTCGAGTGGAAACCAGGGGACGCCGATTCTGGACGATTTCCCTAGCATGTAACAAATTGCTGCCGCAAGAATTTAACGGATTTTATCCAGAAGCGACTTCCAGAAAGTGACATGTGCAATGCAAGAGATTCTGACATATAGTGTATATAACCCTTTAAACTCCTGAAACGGAGCCGGTGAAGGGAATGCCACCAGAGACGTATCGGAGTTTGGCTGGGCTGTGGATAAGATGACAGTAAGGAAATTTGTTCAAAAGACAACATACAGGAATAGATTTTCAGATGGGTGAAAGGGTACTTCTCCCGGAAGAAGTGGACAGGATACGAATGACGAACAAAGGGAAGCAACGTGAGGAAAGAGCATCAAGGGATTGGTGTTTTCTGCACAGTCTTTCTAAAAGTATTTATAGTTTTACCGTGTAAAAACCTTCTTTTTTTGTAAGTTTTTTTACACCCCCTCTCGCATCCCTTGACTTCGTCGCGAACGGTCCGTCGAACGAAAGGGGGGATTGGGTTGCGGCTTTGATGCGTTACGTGATATTTAGGAAAGGTGACAGTAAAGATAACAGGGCTTGATGTTAGGAAATTATAGCGGTATTGACGCATGACAACGATACAAATGCGGATATTTATCATGCCCCCCCGTATGACAACATTACTAATTTATTGACATATAATATTTCATGATTATAATAGACTCCTTTCATTTTAAAAAAAAGGCAATTGCCAGGCTTTTTGATAACGGATACTGAGGCACATCTTATTGAAATTAACAGAATTTTATACTTTATAGGGTATGTATTTCTCCCTTAAAGAGGGTAAAAAAATGATAGAGATATTAAAAAAACAAATTGTTGTGGTCATTATTACTTTTGTTTTTTTTGGAATGCTTCCCCTTATTTTGTTTAGGATCATTGCATTTCCAAAGGCAAGCGCTGAGCTTAAACAGGGGATAGAGAGAAACCTGATGGGGATTCTCAATAAAGAAAAAGATATGCTAATGCTCTTGCGATCTGAGAGGGAATCACATGCCAGAGGCCTATCAGATGCCATTCTCACCACATTATTGATTCACGGTGATAAAAAATTTGCGAGCCTCATAAATGAAAAAAATGAACATGAATACCTCAGGTTGGAAACCCAGATGGAATGCACAAAAGTCGATTATGGATATAAAGGGGTTTTTGTTTGTGATGGCGCCGGGTTCGTTCGTATGGCGACAGAAACAGAAAAGTTCATGATCGGCAGAAATATCATGAAAGAGAAGGCATTCCGCAATATTCAGGAAACCCTGTATGACGGAAAAACGTATTTTTCTAACGTAATCCATTTTGCTCCTAGTGGTAAAATCCAAAATGCAAAAGATGTCGATTCACCTTCACTCTTTTTGTCATATCCCATTAAAGACGAGAACCGTGATGTGATTGGCGCTATTGTGCTATGGATGGACACTTCTTTATTAGATTTTGGAATGGGGAACGCCTCTTTGGGGAAAACTGGGAAATCGTATCTTGTGAATAAAGAGGGGGTTATGATGACTCAGTCAAGGTTTTCTGAACAAACGAAAGCTACTGGTGATACCTGTAAAACATGCCACGTTGTTGCAGACCCTGATGATCTCATAATTACTAAAGGTGTAAAGAGATGTATTACTGAAAGAACGAATGGTTGTGATCTGGTGGGATACAGAGATTATAGTGGGCTAAAAGTCATTGGAGCATGGAATTGGTTGAAGGACTTTAATATGGGACTGATTGTTGAAATTGATGCTGATGAAGCTTTCGGGGCGTTGGATAATATCAATTCGATGACGAAGTCGCTCATGATAGTTATGCTTATTCCTGCATTCGCAATGGCAATATTGATTTACAGAAAATTAAGTGTAGGCTATATGATTAAAAATTTATCAGTGCCTCACAAGGCTTTACTGGGCATAACATGCATTATTACGATTGGTTTTATTATAGCAATCCTTGATAATTATAAATTAAGGCAAGAACGCGGATATCTTCGTGAGCAAAAATACAAAGTACACAACCCGTTAAATACATTGGGCTCACTTATAATACAGAGGGATGCCGATTTCATTAAGAGCAAGATCTCTAAGTTTAAAAAGGAGCTTCCTATACTTAAATCTGAAAATACCAATAACCTGGAAAATAAGAAAGAAGGGTCTGTTGAGAGTAATACGACGCAATCATCAGATAAGCCAGGAATGACATGGGAGTTAAAACAATAAAAAAATGTTTGATAGGAAGAGGTTTTCCCGGGTAACTTCGTTTGTCAAAAGGGACGTATCAAATGCTTGATGATATAAAGGATACAAGGGCTGCTATGAATATAAGCATTTATGATGACGCTATAACTGATATCGATACTCGTGGTGTACAGCGCCTTGGATGTAACAATTTTAGTTTTTTGAAAAACATAAGAACGGCAAACATTGCTCTTCTTGGGATTTTTCTAATGCGTGGTTGTTTGCTTTGATAAAGGCCGAATTTAAACATTTTCAGTGTTTATATCCATGTTAACAGTTGTTTGAACGGTAGTCTTTTTTGTTATCGTCAGTAAAATCATGATTATTTTGCGATGACGATACCTTTTCATAGTCAGGAGATTTTTTATGAATATGTCAGCAAATGAATCGACACAAGCACCAAATGGTAATTTAAGGGTAATGATCCTTGCGACCGTAGCATTTGCACTGTGCTTTGCGGGTTGGACATTGTTTGCCCCTTTAGCAATATATTTTCAGGCAGAATTTAACCTGTCTTCCACATCGGTAGGATTATTACTTGCAACTCCGGTACTACTAGGTTCTCTCGCAAAAATTCCAATGGGTATTGTTACAGACAGGTTTGGTGGAAGGCTCGTTTTTACCATTATGCTGCTGTTCGGATTCATATCTCTTTTTTTTACGGGTTTTGCGCGTAGTTATAGCATGTTGTTGATCGGTGGATTCTTTTTTGGTTTAATAGGCTCTTCTTTTTCCATAGGAATTCCGCATGTCTCAGAATGGTATCCAAAAAAGATGCAAGGCTTTGCACTCGGCGTCTACGGCGTGGGTAACGCGGGTACTGCCCTTTCAGCTTTTGGAGCGCCGTTTATTGCAGAATCTTTGGGATGGAATAAGGCATTTATTATTTACGCATTTCCCTTACTCTTTATGGCATTTGTCTATTGGTTTTTTACATCAAATGCCCCAAAGCCGGAAGGTGTAAAAGTTTCTACTTTAAGCGACAAATTAAAACTCTATAAATCATCCAGATTGGCCTGGATCTTTTGTCTGTTTTATTTTATGTTCTTTGGATTCTTCGTGTGCTTTTCGATATGGTTGCCATCCTATCTTTGTGATTTTTACAACATTTCACCGATAAAGGCTGGGGGATTCACATCGATATTTGTATTTCTGTCATCGTTTACCCGAATTTTGGGTGGGTTCCTTGGCGACAGATTCAATGGAAGAAAAATAATGGTACTTCTTACCGTAATTGTACTTGTTATTGCGATATTCCTTAATTTAAACGTATCGCTGACAGTCTCACTCGCTGTGTTCTATATTATGGGAACCTGTCTGGGCATTGGCAACGGCGTTGTATACAAACTCGTTGCAGAATATTTTCCCAAAGATACGGGGGCTGTGGGTGGTCTGGTAGGAGCGGCAGGAGGGCTTGGGGGCTTCTTTCTTCCTATAATTTTAGGTACAATTAAAGATTACACGGACAATTATTCACTCGGCTACATTTTCGTGTCCCTTGTTTGCCTCATGTGTCTTTCATTCATGGAGGAAAAAACACTCCTGGATGCACATCAAAAAGTGACGACTACACTGCAATAAAAGCATAAATAGTTTGACAGAGAACGAAGATCTCTTCGTTCTCTGTCAAACATGATTCTGAGGTTCCGAGATTTTCAAATCCCCGTTAGCTTCTATCCAAAGAGTTAATTTCACATAATCCTTTCCGGTTTTAAGTGTTATTTTACTCGGCTTTATGCTTAAACCCAAGTTCTGCAGATCGATTTTCGTTATGCAAAAATCGACCTGCGGTAATAGCCTTGCACAATAAAAATCAATAAAAAGCTCCAGTTTTTGGTATTTGTTTGAGTTATCCGTCGTCGTATTGGACGAAAAGCGTTGAAAAATAGTTCTGGATAAATCTTGACAGATTGTCCGCTGAATTCCCGAGCAATCTGCTGGATGGACGATAAAAACCGGAATGGAGACGCACCATTTCCCTGCATGGTGCTTTCAACGCCCCGAATACCCGGAATCAAAGGCAAGTATTGTTTTTAGCCGAACACCGCATTTCGTAATATGTCTTCACATGCTCGTCATTCTTCCTGACAAAAAAGTTTCCCAATTATTTTAGTTGAACTATTGTAACGATATTATTATATTATGGCCAACAAATACGATGTCCTTTCAGGACTGAGAAAACAAAAACTCATTTTTTTAGTTACATATCTTGATTGTATAGGAATTTTCATCTTATTTAAGCGGGTTACAGGGTGGCACGGACAAACTTTGTTTGTCCGTGCCACCCTGTAACCGAGACGTAACTTGAATTGTATCTTTGAAACAACTACGTTACACATCTTCGAAATTCTCGTATAAAATTTTTAACATGTAGAATCGGGCATGTTAAGTACTTGCAATAAAAAGAAATATTTTTTCTTTTCTACAGCAGATGGGAAATTTCGAACATTTCTTATCATAATCCCTTTCCTTTTTTTGTCTTCACTGCGTTTGGCAGAATGTGAACAACTCCCGGAATCGACGTCGATAAGTGAAGAATCGATACTTTTCCAGGAAATCCCCTCCGTATATAGCGCTTCAAAATATGAGCAAAAGATAACCGAAGCGCCCTCTTCCGTGAGTATTATAACGGCGGATGAGATCAAAAAATATGGGTACCGGAATTTTTCGGAAATTTTACGGAGTGTGCGCGGATTCTATGTTTCCTATGACAGAAACTATCATTATGTTGGGGTGAGAGGCTTTGGATTGCCGGGAGATTACAACACCCGTATCCTCCTCCTTATCGATGGGCATAGAATAAATGATGTTGTTTATGACCAGGCGCCTATTGGCACCGATTTTCCTATTGATATTGGTCTTATTGAACGTATCGAGATTATCCGCGGTTCTGGTTCTTCGCTCTATGGTACAAATGCATTTTTTGCCGTAATCAACGTGATCACCAGACAGGGCAGAGATTTTAGAGGTACCGAGGTATCCGGAGAAGCTGGTAATTATGAGACCTACAAGACCCGTATGAGCTACGGCGAGAAATTTCACAATGGTCTTGAAATGATAATTTCCGGCTCTTACTACGATAGCGAAGGGGACGATCGGCTTTTTTTCAAAGAGTTCGACCAGCCCAAAAATAATAATGGTATTGCGGAAAATCTTGACAATGATCAGTTTAAAAATATTTTTGCTGGATTTTCGTATCATGATCTTTCCTTGCAATTAAATTACCATAGGAGAGAAAAGGATGTTCCAACTGCTCCCTATCAAACGATCTTTAACGAGCGTTATTTTACCGCAGATGAACGGGGCTGGGCCGATTTGAAGTATGATCGCACATTTGGTAACCAGGTACACTTGCTGTCCAGGGTCAGTTATAATTTTTACAAATATAATGATGATTATTATTATTCTGATCCATCAACAGGAAAATTAAAATATTCTGATGATATTGATAGTCAATGGCTACAAGGAGAGATGCAGTTAACCAAAACATTTCTTGAAAAGCACAAATGCACCTTTGGTCTGGATTCCCGGCATAATATGCAGCAGGATCAGCGCTTTTATGCGCACAGCCCAGGCGGTACCATCCTTGATGATAAACGCCAATCGAATTATTGGGCAACGTATATTCAGGATGAGTTTACCATTACCGATTTCCTGACCTTGCAGGCCGGCGTTCGTTTTGATTATTTTGAAACCTTTGGTGGGACCACCAATCCCCGTGCAGCCCTGATTTATACCCCTTTTGAGAAAACGACTTTTAAGTTTGTTTATGGCAGGGCATTTCGTGAACCAAATGCCTATGAACTTTATTACGGAGACGGCACTTCCCAAAAGGCCAATCCCGGTCTTAATCCCGAGACCATTCATTCCTATGAGGCCATTTACGAGCAGTATTTAGGGAAACATCTGCGTGGAACAGTTGTTGGTTTTTATAATTGTATAGACGATTTCATCTCTCTAAAAAATGATCCTAACGACGGTTTACAGATGTTTGATAACGTAAAGGGAGTTCATGCAAAAGGCTTGGAATTTGAACTGGAAGGAAAATGGGAAAATGGATTTGAGGGGAGGGCAAGTTATAGTCTTCAGGAAGCCCGAGAGGAAGATACCGGGAAAATCATGGTAAATTCTCCCAAACACCTGGCGAAGTTCAATATGATTGTTCCGCTGATCAAAAGAAGACTCTTTTTAAGCGGAGAAGAGCAGTATAAAAGCAGTCGGAAAACAATTTCACGTAATTCTGTGAAGGACGTTTTTGTTACAAATGTAACACTGTATAGCCGCAATATTTTCAGGACATTGGAGGTCTCGGGAGGCATTTTTAATTTGTTAAATAATAAATACGAAGACCCGGGTGGCGAAGAACACACAGAGGATTCTATTGAGCAATTTGGCAGGACATTTCGCATCAGGATTACGTACGCATTTTAGGTATGAATAAGCAACACAAACTATGCACAGAAGAAAAATGTCTATCATTTTCAGGGTGTTTGTTACGGTACTCTCTGTTTTTTGCGCCGGCATTCCCGCAACCTTAGCAAACGAATACCAAATTGCTGTGCTTGCCGGCCGTAACGAATCTCCTTACAAAGAGGTGATTGATGGTTTTCAGAAAACAGTTACGGAACAAAAAAGACATGTAAAATACAGTGTCTTTGTCATAGAAGGCGAAAAAGAACAAACATCGCAAATCCTTGATACTATCAAAAAAATCAATCCTGATGTAATATTCACTGTTGGGACTACTCCCGTGGTGGAAGTCATCAGGATGTTTACTGATATACCTATTATTGCAACCTTTATTCTTGATGATAGCGCTATAAAGCATGCTCGTAATGTCACAGGGGTAATATTGAGCTTTCCGGCAGAAATACAGTTCTCCTGGCTAAAAAAGTTTCTTCCGGATGTAAGAAAAATAGGGGTTATGTACAACCCGGCGGAAAATCAGGAGAATATCCGATCTGCCACAAGAGTAGCAAAGATGATGGGACTCGAGTGTAAGTCAGTCGAAATCCATTCGCCAAAAGATATTCCTGCAGCGCTGAAAATTTTAGCAAACGATATTGATATCTTGTGGGGAATAAATGACCCGCTGGTATATAATTCACTCACAGCGAAGCAAATACTATTGTTTTCCTTTAGAAATCAGATACCATTCTGTGGTCTCTCTTCCGCGTGGGTAAAGGCTGGAGCTCTTTACTCCCTGGAATATGATTTTTATGATATCGGTGTGCAATGCGGAGAGAAGGCCGTTAAAATACAGCAGGGGGTTGAGGTGATTTCTATCCCTGTCTCTTTTCCTCGAAACTTGCGTTACGTTCTGAATCTGAGAACGGCCAGACGTATGAAGGTCGTGTTTCAGGAAAAGTATATTCATGATGCATATCAAATTTATGACGAATGATTATGTCCACCACACAGGTAACTAAAAAAAAGAGACGCGTAAGCATTGTAATGAAATTTAACCTTTTAACCATTTTCATTATTTTGGTAACTTCGGCAGGAATCAGTTATTTCATCATACGAAATACCACTTCTCACATATATCGCAGCCTTGTAAATCATGGCTTGATCATTGCCAGCATGGTGTCACAAACAAGTGAATATAGTATCTACACCGGGGACAGGGAATCCATGAGGCAGACAATTGAGAGCCTGGAAGTGGATGAAGATATTGCCTATGTATGCTTTCTTGATAAAAGAAAGAGACAACTCATGTGTAAAAGCTTTAAATCCGGATTGATAATTCCGCCGGCTCCGGTAACGAATATGGCAAATTCCAGTTTCCCTCCGCCGCTCCTCCATGAAGAGTTTGTTAATACGGAGGATGGGAATCGATACATTAGCGTCTTATCGCCGGTAATCGGTCTTATTAATAATAAATCAGAGGATGACTTGTTAACCACGGGAAAGAGTGGAAATCAGGAGATTATCGGGTATGTCCATCTCGGATTATCTCTTCAAAATCTTTACAAAAGGATAAGACAATTCCAGATATCTACTTCGGCCTTTACCCTTTTATTTATATTTGTCGGCATTATGTTAACCCTTTTTCTTACGAAGAGAATTACTGCCCCGATCGAAAGATTGAGTTTGATAACAAAAAAAGTATCCGATGGAGTATTTGAACATGTTGTTCATGTTCATACGAACGATGAAATTTCAGATCTTGCAACTGTTTTTAATAATATGATTAGCCGTTTACGGGCATATCGTTGTGCAATAGAATCGCACAATAAGGAACTTATGGATACCAATGAAAAACTGTTGCAGGAAATTGCTACCCGAAAGCAGATAGAAAAAGCGCTCGAAGAAAAAACCAGGGAAATTATCCGTTCCAATAAGGATTTGGAGCAGTTTGCCTATATCGTTTCTCATGACCTGCAGGAACCGTTGCGAAAGGTAATGGTATTTAGTGACCGGTTGGTCATGAAGCATGGAGAGGTTTTGAATAATGAAGGGCGTGATTACATAGAACGTATGAGAAATGCGTCAAGGCGCATGCAAACACTTATCACGGATCTTCTCGCTTACTCGAGGGTTGCTACACAAAACAGTTTGTTTACTCCGGTTGATCTTGCAAAGATAGTTCAGGATGTAATCAACGATTTGGAAATCCAAATAGAAAGAACAGGAGGATGTGTAAACGTTGGGAATTTGCCGGTTATTAATGCGGATGCTGTTCAAATGCGCCAATTATTTCAAAATCTCATCGGGAATGCCCTGAAATACCATCTCAAAGATGTACCCCCCCATATAGAGATACAGGCACAATGCCTCGGGAGCTTAAAACAAGATCATACCCAGACTTCTCACCGCAATGGATTTTACGAGATTACAGTCGCAGATAATGGAATTGGGTTTGACGAGAAATATGCCGAGTACATATTCGGAGTTTTTCAACGGCTGCACAGGCGCGATGAATATGAAGGAACGGGTATAGGACTATCGCTTTGCAGAAAAATTGTGGAGCGTCACGGTGGAACTATTACCGCAACAAGCGCTCCCGGGAAAGGGGCGAAGTTTGTCATTGTATTACCGGTAGACCAGATAAAAGGACAAGAAGATGAAAAACACCAGGAAGCCATTTACTATCTTAATAGCGGAAGACGATCCTGATGATCGTCTCATACTCAAAGACGCATTTGAAGAAGCTGGCGTGCACCATGTGATTCATTACGTTGAGGATGGTCAGGAGTTAATGGATTATCTTCATGCACAGAGGAAACACTCCCGGCCTAATAATGCGTCACACCCGGCTATTATTCTCCTCGATTTGAATATGCCCAGAAAAAACGGACAAGATGCTTTAAGAGAAATCAAATCAGACCCGGACCTGAAGCGAATCCCCGTTATTATCATGACAACGTCAAAAAGGGTTGAAGATATTAGCCTCGTATATGATTTGGGTGCAAATTCATACGTACTCAAGCCAACGGACTTTACAACATTAGTGATGATTGTAAAGGGGTTGTCAAGATATTGGTTCGAAATTGTTGAACTTCCACATTAAGGAATAGAAAGATTATGAACATTAACCGGATAAAAATACTTCTCGTAGATGACGACGAAGATGATTATGTGATAGTTCGCGAATTAGTTTCTGAAATTTCGGCCTGGAAACCTGAACTGGATTGGGCAAAAACCTATGACGAGGCATTGGAAAAGATCCAGGGCAAACAGTATGATGTGTATCTCTTTGATTATCGGCTTGGTCACGGCGAACATACCGGATTGGAACTCTTGCACAAAACAATAAACCTTGGGTGTAAGTCCCCTATCATCATACTCACTGGACAGGACGATTATCATGTGGATATGGAGGCGATAAGAAAAGGGGCGTCGGATTACCTGATTAAGGGACAGATAAACTCTTCTCTGCTGGAAAAATCGATCCGTCATGCCATTGAACGCAAGCGTGCAGAAGAAGCCGTCAGATCAGCAAAAAATTACTCGGAATATCTTGTTGCATGTTCGCTGGATATGATTGTAGCAGCCAATTTAGAGTTAACAATTACCGAATTTAACCCGTCTGCCGAAAAAATGTTTGGCTATTGCAAGTCAGAAGTAGTCGGTAAATCTATCCGCATGTTGTTTGCCGATGCTGCGGAATCCAAACAGGTTATTGATAAAATACTAAAAGAAAAGATGTTTGAGGGAGAAATAAATAAAAGAAAAAAAAATGGAGAAACTTTCCCCTCATTTCTGTCTGCGTCTATCCTGAAGGATATAAACGACAAAGAAATAGGAATCGTAGGGATCTTGCGTGATATTACCGAACGCAATCGTCTTATCGATCAGCTACGGTACAATGCATTTCACGATACGTTAACGAACCTGCCCAATAGGAATCTGTTTATGGAGCGATTGGAGCGATTACTTGAACACTCAAAAAGAAACAGAAACAGTACGTTTTCTGTACTATTTCTCGATCTTGACCGTTTCAAGGTTGTAAATGATAGCCTCGGACATCTGTCGGGAGATAAATTGCTGGTCTTAATCGCACAAAAACTGAGAGACTGTCTGCGGAAATCCGATACGGTCGCACGTTTTGGAGGAGATGAGTTTGCAATCCTTCTTGATAATGTCGATGACCATTTTAATGCAAAATTTGTGGCAGAAAGAATTCTGGAAGCCTTGAAGGCTCCTTTTGTTCTCGACGGGCACAAAATCGTTGTCTCCGCCAGTATTGGAATCGTTCTGAAAGGGGAACTGTATAATCGTCCGGAGGACATTCTGCGGGATGCCGATACGGTAATGTATCGGGCAAAGATGCTTGGTAAGGCACGGTATGCAATATTTAATATAGAAATGCATGCCCATGCAATGAACTTTTTACAGTTGGAGGCAGATCTGCGGCATGCTATCGAGCGGTCAGAATTGGTAATTTATTATCAACCCATTGTGTCATTAGCAACCATGGAGATTGTTGCTCTGGAATCACTCGTTCGCTGGCAACATCCGCAACGGGGTTTGATTTTACCAGATGAGTTTATTCCTTTGGCAGAGGAAACCATGGAGATTGATAAAGTCGGCTATTGGGTAATACAAGAGGCATGCGCTCAAAACAAGATATGGCATGACATGGGATTTTCAAACATAACTGTCACGGTTAACATATCCTTATTACAATTCCGGCATAAAGAATTACCAGAGCAGATCGGCGCGATAATTAAAAATACCGGCTTACCTGCCGATGCCTTTGAACTGGAAATCACAGAAAGTACGGTAATGGAGAGCAAAGGGCTTGTCCTCGAAATATTTAAAGAACTGAATAAAATGAAGATACATCTCATGATGGATGATTTTGGTATCGGCTTTTCTTCGATAAACAGCCTGAAACATCTTCCTTTCAGTACGTTAAAGATTGACCGGTCTTTAATTTCGGACATCGATACCAATTCGGACGCATCAACAATTGTTAAATCGATTGTCGATATGGCACACACGCTTAAAATAAAAGTAATTGCAGAAGGGGTGGAAACACAAGGGCAATTAGACCTGTTGCGTTTGTATAACTGTGATTATGTACAGGGTTACCTGTTTTACTGTCCTATGAAGGCTGATGAGATTACAAACCTGTTGAGGCAGAAAAATAAGTATATATCAGACACAAAAAGTAATATTACGCGCGAATTTATTCCTCTGTAAACGGAAACAAATGGCTTTGCCTCTTTTTGCTTTTAGTACACGCCGTAGCGGATGAATTACGATTGTCTCATAACATATTCTGAACAGGGATGAGAGAAAATGAGAATCAGATATAGGCGCATTATATGGTTGTCGGTTTTAGCATTTTTGAGTTTCTGCACTCCAATCGTTTGTGCAGATGAAACGGCAAGTTTGCCGAAGACACATCTCATTGCTGGTGTGCCGTACCACAAGCAAATTACCGTTTTTTCCTGCGGTCCTGCAGCCCTTGAGATACTATACGACTTCTGGAGCGAGGATATCGATCAAAAGGCCATCTCAGATGTTACACGATCTTCTTCCATGGGTACTTATACGTGGGATATGGTGCGAGCTGGTTGTTTTAGTCGTTTGAGTGCAGCCCGGGGACGATGCTTCCCTAAAAGTGCTCCTAAAGCCGGATATTCAGAAAGACCCTTGGGTTATGTTTCTTTTAGTTATGCTTCAGACAGCCTGTGGTGGACAGACCTTAAAAGACTTATTGCTCAAAATATCCCTGTTGTTCTACTCATGAAATATGCACGAGATGATGATACCGGGCATTATCGGATAATTGTGGGGTATGATGAAGAAAAAGGAGTTGTTTATTTTGTGGATCCATGGGGGCGTGACTTAACCAGAGCGACAAACCTTGATGGGATTATTACCTGGAGCATGACTGACTTTGAAAATGCATGGAATTATACGGGATATGGAACCGATCACCCTTTTTGGGGGGCCGTAATGATGCCCTGGACGGTTACCATTCATACCACCGGTGAAACAACCGCCGGTTCAGTACTAGAGGTAACTGCAGAGATTACCTATCCCTGCCCGCAACCTTTTGATTGTCATGCCTATTCTGCATTCAACGTCCGTGCAGAGATCACCTTACCCCCAAAAATGCTCTTGCTGGAGGGCGTGCCCGGAATCGATATCGGATATTTGCAGGCTGGAGAAAGTAGTGCGGTTACATGGAGGGTCAAGCTCGATGGAGACGGGTCTGGTTCTTCAATTGCCGTAAAAGCCACGGGGCTTGTTTCTGGTACTGTGCCAAAAGTGAGTAAGAATGGTAGGATAAATATAAACCCGGGTAAGGGTGGTGATAAGAACAATAAGAAAAATTTTTATCCGGCATATGACTATACCGATGAAATCGGTGTTGAAAAAAGTATAGAACTGTAACATATCAGCATTGTCGTGTTATTCATAGGGAATTACTTTTGTGTTGCCTTCATAAAAGAGGTAACTATTTTCTGTGCCTGCCGAATCAGGGCTTGCAATTAACAATATAAAAACCAAAACGTCTGTCAAATTGACACATAAACAAGAATTCGTTACCGGTGAATACTGTCATAATGGCACGCCTCTTACTGAAAAGTGTCTTTCGTTATTTTTCATATCCCGATGTAACTGTGTCTATTTTGTTGAAACATCACAAGTTACGTATCATTGAAGCAATATAGATAAAAATACTACAAAATAAAATAGTAGGCATTTATTTTGCTAATGATTCCCCAGATATTTGATTTGCTTTTATTGATAGTGAAAATTTTGGAGGGTACTTTGAAATGTCGGCAAAAAAGATTGTATTTGATCATGACGCACTTGATACCGTTAAGCTTGGTGTTAAGCAACTGGCAGATGCCGTGAAGATTACTTTGGGACCACGGGGACGCAATGTTATCATACAAAAAAGTTTTGGTTCACCTACCATAACAAAGGACGGGGTTACAGTTGCAAAGGAAATTGAACTTTCAGATCATATGCAAAATATCGGTGCACAGATGGTAAAATCCGTCGCCTCAAAAACCAGTGATGTTGCCGGTGATGGCACTACGACTGCAACGGTGCTTGCGGAAGCGATATTTGTTGAAGGATTGAAAAATGTAACGGCTGGCGCGAATGCGATGGCGTTGAAACGTGGTATTGATAAGGCGGTTGAGGCTATAGTGAAGAAGCTGAAGGAAATGAGCATTGCGACAAAAGGGCGAAAAGAGATTGAACAGGTTGCCACCGTTGCTTCAAATTATGATAGAGAAATTGGCAAGATTATAGCAGACGCCATGGAAAAAGTTGGAAAAGACGGGGTAATAACGGTGGAAGAGGGCAAAAGCCTGCAAACCGAAGCAAATTGGATTGAAGGACTGCAGTTTGATAAAGGGTATTTATCGCCTTATTTTGTCACGAATCCCAATACGATGCAATGCGTATTAGAAGATGCTTATATTTTAATCCACGAAAAGAAAATTACTACTGCGAAGATGCTGGTTCCGATTTTGGAAAAGATTTCTCAAACAGGGAAACCCCTTTTGATTATCGCTGAAGAAATAGAAGGGGAGGCATTGACCCTTCTGGTAGTCAATAAACTTCGCGGCGCACTGAAATGCGCAGCAGTAAAGGCCCCCGGGTTTGGAGACAAACGTAAGGCCATGCTGGAAGATATTGCAATTCTGACCGGTGGCCAGGCGGTTTTTGAAGATCTCGGTATCAATATGGAAACCATACAAATCAAAGATCTTGGCCGTGCAAAGAAAATCGAAATTGATAAGGAAAATACTATCGTTATCGAAGGAGCAGGCGAGGGCAAAAATATCAAAGCTCGTATTGAACAGATTAAAAAAGAAATTTCGATAACTACTTCAGATTATGACCGGGAAAAGCTCCAGGAAAGGCTGGCAAAAATGGCCGGCGGTGTGGTGCAGATTAATGTGGGAGCTGCAACCGAAAGCGAGATGAAGGAAAAAAAGGCACGTGTGGAAGACGCGCTCCATGCCACCCGTGCAGCTGTTGAAGAGGGTATACTTCCAGGCGGAGGTGTAGCTCTTTTGCGGTGTCTTCCGGCTTTAGACGCCCTGAAACTGTCCAGGGACGAAGCCGTAGGAGTTGATATTGTCCGCAGGGCATTGCGGGCGCCTTTACGGCAAATTGCTACCAATGCAGGGGTAAATGCCGCAATTGTTGTGCAAAACGTTGAAACGGCTAAAGGCAATGAAGGATATGATGCGAGTGCTGACCGGTATTGTGATATGGTGAGTGAAGGCATTATCGATCCAACAAAAGTAGTCAGGACGGCGCTACAAAATGCCGCCAGTATCTCCACATTGCTCCTCACAACGGATGCTATTGTTGGCAAGATACCGGAAAAGAAAAAGATGCCGCCCATGCCGCCGGGTGGAGGATATGGCGGATACGGAGATATGTATTAATAATAAACCGGTTACATTCCGGATCGGTTTTTGTGAATTTTGGCAATTTCTGATCAATAAAAAAACCCCGCAGACTGGCGGGGTTTTTTTTATCGAAGAAGTTCGTATCGCTTTAGTTTTTTGAAAAACTTCTGTGCTAATAAAGATATCATGCATGGAGGTGGTAATGTATGGATTGTCCCTATACTCAAAGAATTCACCGTTGGCGAATCTTCTGAATTAACAAACAGGGTGGCACGGACAAACTCCCAGACTGGTTGTCCGTGTGAAACTTGCACAACGTTGTTTGTGAAACATTCATTTTAAAATAGGGATAGACGACTCAGGCCTGATTATTGTAAGTACAGAGTTTTTTGCAGCATGACAAAAACAGAGACAAGCACTGCTTGTCCATGCCACCCCGTTAGATTATGGTATGCCTGTGTCACGTTTAGAATTTATAAAATGTGCGCCTCTTGAGCATGCAGACCGTCTCCTAGGCGATCTCGTCTGTGAATATTTTTCAAAATATTAAAGTGATACAGAAGTTCTAATTGATAGAGAAGTACCTAAATCGGCTGTCGTTAAACCTCTTGCACAAGAAATCAAAAGATGATATAGTTATTCAGTTTTTCATCAGGCCATAGAGATGGGCAGATTTGCCGTGTCAATAAATGGTAACAGTAGTTATAAAACTCTTAGTTACGAGAGCAAACGAGAAAAGATTATTTCAGAATTTTTTGCCTTTAATAAAAATATTCCTATGCAGTCGCCGACTCCGTGGCAACCTCCCACCGATGTCTATGAGACTCCGGATAACATTGTAGTAAAGATGTCCATACCGGGCATGAAATCAGAGGATATCCGCGTGTCCTTGCTAGAAGAAGTCCTTACAGTTAATGGATTCATTAACGATACCTCACCACACGAGAGGATCTGTTTTTATCAGGTGGAAATCCGTCACGGGTATTTTGAGAGGAGTATCAGTCTTCCGAAACCTATTGATACGGAAAATATGCAAGCCATTTATAAGAATGGGTTTCTTCAGGTTGTTTTGCCAAAGACAAAACAACCGTTAACCCAAAAGATTTCGGTAAAAATTCAATTTCATCAATAAATTTTCTGAAAGGGCGTGAGATTCCATGGCAGGTAACGAAGATAATGACCCATCAGAAGCTAAAATTACGTTACATAAAAAATCTGATACCGAAGAAGTCGAACGGTTAGACAAACCAAAAATACCAAAAGAAATGCCGCTCCTTCCCGTTAAAGACACGGTGGTTTTTCCTAATATGGTGGCCGCTTTAAGTGTCGTTACCGAAAGGGATATTAAACTATTAAACCATGTTCTGGCAGAAAACCGTTTTCTGGCGCTTGTAGCACAAAAGGATAAAGATCTCAAGGTGGTCAAGCAATCGGATTTGTATGATTATGCTACCGCAGCTATTGTGCTTCAGATGCTGCGTATGCCAGATAACTCGGCCAAGATGCTGGTGCAAGGCATAAGCAGGATTAAAATTGATGAATATATCCAAACAGAGCCATATTTTAAAGTCAAAGCAAATGTCCTCGAAGATATTGTTGAAAATGATATGGAAACGGAGGCACTTGCAAGAAATGCGGCCGACCAGTTTGTCCGCATGATCTCCATGGCGCCATCCCTGCCCGAAGAGCTGAAAATAGCGATTGTCAATATTGACAGCCCAAGCCGGTTGGCAGACATGATCGCATCTCACCTGAACATCGGCGTATCAGAAAAACAAAAAGTACTCGAAGCTATCCACGTGAAAGCCCGATTGCAAAAGGTGACAGCTTTGATTACCAGTGAAATGGAAGTATTGGAAATGGCCACAAAGATACAGTCGCAGGTAAAAAATGAGATGGAAAAAGGGCAAAAGGAATATTTTCTGAGGCAGCAACTGAAGGCAATCCAGGAAGAATTGGGTGAGGAAGACGAGCGTGCCGTTGAGATCAAAGAACTTACCAGGAAGATTGAGGATGCGAAAATGCCCGCCGATGCGAAAAAAGAGGCTGATCGGGAATTAAGCCGGCTTGCCAAAATGCCCTCTGCCTCTGCGGAATATACGGTTTCCCGAACATATATCGATCTGCTGGTCTCCCTCCCGTGGTCGGTTACCACAACGGACAATCTGGACATTCAAGTGGCCCGTAAGGTATTGGATGAAGACCATTACGATCTGGAAAAGGTCAAAGAAAGGATTTTGGAATATCTGGCGGTTCGAAAATTGAAGCAGGATATGAAGGGTCCGATCCTGTGCTTTGTAGGCCCTCCTGGTACCGGAAAGACTTCCGTGGGGATGTCGATTGCGCGCGCTATCGGCCGGAAATTCGTGCGCATGTCACTGGGCGGAGTGCGGGATGAGGCCGAGATTAGAGGCCATCGCCGGACATATATTGGCGCATTACCCGGACGCATTATTCAGGGACTTCGAAAGGTAGGTTCAAACAATCCTGTATTCATGCTGGATGAGATAGACAAACTGGGCGCTGATTTCCGTGGAGATCCTTCGGCAGCGCTGCTTGAGGTTTTAGACCCGGAGCAAAATCACTCGTTCTCAGATCATTATCTGGATGTGCCGTTTGACCTCTCCAAGGTAATGTTCATTACCACGGCGAATCTCCTGGATCCCATTCCTCCTGCTCTCAAAGACCGGATGGAGGTATTGGAACTTCCTGGATATACCGCAGACGAAAAGGTATTCATTGCAAAACAGTTTACCATACCCAAACAATTAAAGGAACACGGGTTGGCGAAAGAGCAAATTTCTATTGAAGATGATGCCATTAGGGCAATCATCAGTGATTACACGCGTGAGGCGGGCATCCGTAATCTCGAACGTGAAATTGCCCATGTTTGCCGTAAGGTGGCAAAAAATATTGCGTCTGGTGAAAAAAAATCTGCGACTATAACAGCAGATGAATTGAACAATTTACTGGGACCAATCAAATATTTCTCAGAAGCTGCAGAACGGACGTCTGAGGCCGGTGTTGCGACGGGTCTTGCCTGGACACAGGCCGGCGGCGACATCCTTTTTATTGAGGCTACACTTATGCCGGGTACGGGAAAACTCTTGCTGACGGGGCAACTGGGCGACGTGATGAAGGAATCTGCTCAGGCATCTATGAGCTACATTCGGGCCAAATTAGCGAAGCTGGGAATTACCTTTAAGGATTTTAATAAATACGATTTTCACATCCACATCCCCGCGGGCGCTATTCCTAAAGATGGACCTTCTGCAGGTGTGACGATGGCGATGGCACTGATCTCTCTCCTGAAGGAAACCCCGATCCTTTCTAACATAGCCATGACGGGGGAGATTACCTTGCGTGGTCGCATTCTGCCGGTGGGGGGGATCAAGGAGAAGGTTCTTGCTGCTAAACGGGCAGGGATTACCACCGTTATCCTGCCAAAACGGAATGAAAAAGATCTGTCAGAAGTACCTGAAAATGCCAAGAAAGAGATGCACTTTGTATTTGTAGAAAAGGTAGACGAGATGTTACCGATCGTCTTTGGAACAAAAAAGCCGGCAGTGAAAAAGAAAAGGATTTTTAGCAAGGTTTAGTGTAATAATACAGGCCGTCAAGGCACAAAGCCACAAAGCGGAAATTTAATTGAGATATTTCATATATGGAAATAGCAATTAAGAAACAGACAAAGGAAGCGATTGAAACTCTTTCCGATAAAAAGGCCCGTGTTGCTCTGGATTTCATCAATGATCTCAGAGAAAGGGAGGAATGAGAGGCAACTGCTGAACTTCTTTCTGACGAAATAAATAACTACTTCAAAACAAGGGGATCGGCTGGAAACTAGAAGATGGACAAATACTATTGCACGGAGACGAGATATTCGAAACCCACTTACACAAAGCTGAAAAAAACGCTTGATTTAACAGGCCTCCAGACAGCAAAAAACTGATGCTCGGAGAGTTGGTAAAGAAAAACCGTGAAATAGTTCCCGTACCATTAGACTCAGTAATTGAAAAAATATGGGTTTTTCTTCTGAAAAAGAAAGACGCTTACCAGAAGGAAAAGAACCAGCTTTTGACGAGGTGGAAGTATTAGCAGGATTTTCTGCATCAATCTCGACTTATTTGGCAAGAAAATTACCAAAAGTTAAAGAAATTGTGACAATTGACTTTCTTTAAAGTAATGATACTCACAATAAAAGTTACCCCGAAACTTGGTCTCTTAATCTATCTGGATTCGCATTGGAGGACATAACTGTGTTAAAAGTTGGAATCATTGGCGCTACGGCCTATACCAGCCTTGAACTCATAAAAATCCTCTTGCGTCATCCGGAGGTGAAGATTACCTATCTCGGCGTACGCCGGACTGACCGTCCAAAAATATCGGACATATTTCCCGCCTTAAAAAACCTGCTTGATTTGCCGTGTGAGACTATTGAGCAGAAAGAAGTCCCCGAAAATATTGACCTCGCTTTTATTACATTGCCGCCAACCATCTCTATGCAATATGTCCCGCTCTTTATACAAAAAGGCATAAAGGTTATAGATTTCAGCGCCGACTACCGTTTTCGTGATAAAGCGCTTTATGAAAGATGGTATAAGACACAGCATGCAGACAGTAAGGGAATTGAAACAGCGGTGTATGGCCTTCCGGAGCTTTTTAGGGAGGAGATTAAAAGTACCGCTCTGATAGGTAATCCGGGTTGCTATACCACGGCAACTATACTGGCCTTAGTCCCGTTACTTACAAAAGGGCTTGTCTTCCCGGACGATATTGTTGTGGATGCAAAGTCGGGTGTGTCCGGGCGCGGACGCGAACCCAGGGAGGATACTCACTATTGTGAATGTAATGAAAACATAGAGGCTTACAGTGTTGGAGGGCATCGTCACAGCCCTGAGATCGAACACATCCTATCTATCAAGACAAAACAGAAGGTATCTATCCAATTTGTCCCCCATCTTGTCCCGATGAATCGTGGTATCCTGTGTACCGTGTACGTCAAACCAAAGCACGGGATTACCACAGGGAAGGCTGGCTATTTAGCCTTAAGTGACAATGATGTCCATGGTCTCTATAAAGAATTTTATAGCAAAGAACCCTTTGTTCGCCTTAAAGAAAGTAACGAAACGCCCAAGACAAAGGATGTAACTTATACCAACTTCTGCGATATTGCAACAAAGGTTACTGAGAACCGTATCATAGTGATTTCTGCTATCGATAACCTCCTTAAAGGCGCCGCCGGCCAGGCCGTACAGAACATGAATGTGATGTTTGGCTTTGACGAAAAGATGGGGTTGTTATAGAACTGCCGCAACCACAGATTGTGCGGAAGACAAAGAGAAACGAGGCTATGTTAAACAAAGGTTTAAGTAAAAAAGGTTTGCTCTAAGCATCGGATGAAAACAGGAGGGCGTTACAGAAGTATTTTGCTGTCCCTTATGGAAAAACTCGTGATGGACTTGATAGCCTTTATGAAGCATTGCACATCACAGGTATCAGTTTTCTTTTTAGATATTCTACCCTTTCTGAAGCCTGTTTTATTCTGACAGAAACCAATTCCCGTATCGAACCAAATAGTTTTGATGATTGTTGCTCATCAATAATGCGCGTATATGCGTCGATTGCCTTTTTGTTATAATCTTCCAGATCTTTATCATAGAGCAAGGCTAATTCCTCGTAAAGATTACCAATACGATACTGTGCGTGAACCGGTGTTATTCCCTCGAACTTCTCTATGATCTCTTGAAATTTTACGAGCGCCTTTTCATAATATATCTTTACACCCTCATCATCTCCAACATCGTACAGCGCCAGACCAACGTAATGATACGCCTCTGCCATTGCATACGAATGTTCTTGCGCCTCTTTCCGGTGTCCCTCCTTCAGTTCCTCCAGCATATTTTTATATCGTTTTTCCATGACCTCAACAAGGCTGATACTTAACGGGATATCCGCATCCTCCAGTTCATTTTGGCTTTCCACCGTTACCTGTGGAAGAAGTAATTTCGACAAACCATCTAAACTCAATCCATTTACACGATAAAGTTCGCCCACAGAATGAAATCTCTTGTGTTCACGTTTGTAACGGAGGATATGGTCTATTTCGTCCCCCGTCATTTTAAATTCTTTTTTCAGGAAGAGAGAAATCTCATCATCACCTGCAGTATTCAACTTCTTGTATAATCTTAATAATCTGATGAGAATGACTAATTTGTAAGAAGGTCTTTTGCCATGTAACACGGTTCTTCTGAAGAAGATAAGCCATGGTTGTCTGCACGACGATTTTATGTGTCCTTCATTCTGGTAAAAAACCTTCAGCGCAATCCCGAGTTTATATTTTTCCAAATCTCCCGATTCCTTGTAATGATTTTCTCTGTATATTTTGTCAGTCAGATTAAAATACTCTTCCAGGATGTCTTTCATTTGAATAGAATTTACCTTGCGGTAAAGATTCAGTTGCGGACTGTAGTGTAATGCCTTGCTGTAACATTCAAGAGCTGCATCGTACTGGCGGTCATGATAATATTTATCCCCGATGTACTCAAAAAACCTTTTGATCATTATCTTTGATTTCAGCCATATATCGTCTTTTCTACCTAAATGACACACCTTTTTGAAATGTTCTATCAAAGCTTCTGGTGTTTGAATAGGCTTATTCGTAAGGTCATCCAACCCTTCAATATACTCGTACAAAGAATCGCACTGTTGAATGAAATCCTTACTGGAGTTTTTATATATCCTTGCTTTTTGTATGCATTCCTTTGCCTTTTGAAACATGCCAAACTCTGCATACGATTCCCCCAATTGAATGAGCAAATTACCATCAATCCTTTCGCGAGATTTCTCCATCTCGTTACAGCGCGTTATGCATTCACTAATCGCTGTTGTATAAATGACGGGAATAATTTCAAGATTATTGTTGGCAATTCGAACTACATAAACGGTTACTTTTCCTGTCTCAGGATCAAGTTTAACTCCCGGGACCTCTTTTCCATCTGAAAATTTAATCCACGGAGTTTTTTTTATGATACCGGCGGTAAATACCGGTGCCTTGCCACATGATAAAGCGTCAGAAGTCCAGATCGTATTCCATGGAATTTCTCCCTTTTTTTCACTGCCGGGTTTTACAATTTTAAAATTTTTTAAAATATCTATTTCGTTCTTCTTAAAGAGTTCCCAGTTATTAAGTTTCCCCAATAATTTTTCATCCTGTGCAACATCAGCGGGTAAAATCCTTAAACTCATTTCACCACCTAATTCTTCGACAATAATTGCACTTAAGATTGCCTCAGGAATTCCACCTACACCGGTGATTAAGTCAACTTCATTCCTTATAGTTGCAAGAGTAGGCGTAAGATCGTCATCTTTAACGAGAATTAGTTGCGCCCCGAGTGCTTTGACGGTCTTGATGAGTTTTTCATGTCTTGGCCTGTCTAAGATAACTATTTTCATCTCCTTGATTTCTTTATGAATATTCTGGGGAGAAATTTCACTACCTTTGGCTTTTAGGGTGTGTTCTGCCATAAGCCTTAGATTCTTTGTAATACCATGAATTACACAGACGCCAGCACCTTTGTGCTTGTTTCCAACGATCGTCTTTGCTCCATACATATCGGGAGAGTTAAACAATCCTCCTCTTTCACTGTAACCAATAGCAAAAATTGCTCCTCCCATGCATCCCTCTTTAACGATACAACGATCGTTTTCAAATGCGCTTGGTACAATGTCAGCTTCGTCTACATTTCCTGTTACGGTGCCGAATTTTTCCCCGATATATAACATAGGCATATATTTCCGTTCACCCTCTGCATTTACCACGTAAGCGTTCCACCAGTTGAAACTGTTATAGATATGTCTGAGCCTCCAAACGACCATATCGCGGATGCGGAAAATATTAAAATCTTCGCCATTAGTGCTGAAATACCGTAATGACCTGGCTGCGACAACGCCAACAGGATGTCTTAATTCGTTTCTGTTTGCCAACTGAAGGCCTTCGCCAGAAATTTTTAAATTATGCTCTTCGGGGATATATGCATCGATGATATAATGATCGTCTATCTTTTTAGAATCAAAACACGTATCCTTTATAAACATCGTTTCTATCCTCTCTTCAAATAATAGATGCGGGGGAAATGCAGAAGTCATTCATCATGAAGCCGGCTATCAGCAATTCAGTCTCAAGGCTAACGATAGAGTTCATTTTATTTGCAGCAGATGGAAAAGTTGGCTGTTTCCCGAGGGAGTATCGTAAAAAAATATCAGATAAAAAGTTTAGCACATATAGCATGGGAATGCAAGTGACATATGGGGAGTGTCGGTTCGGAAAAGAAGACGGAAAATGATGCGCCAGTCAAACCTCACGGCCTGAAAGAAAGCTTTTTATCATAGCGGGATTTGCGGTGTGAGAAAGGAGTTCGCTCATTAACATGGATGAATAACAATCTGAAAGAATAACGGTAAAAAAACTCCTCGATCGTATCTCATTGCGATGATCTGTTATATGTTCGAATTTGTGTGATCCTTGTCCTTCTCCCGTCCTGCTTCTTTCTCAAGATATCTTCCTAATTCCCCGTGGTTATCAACAATTGAATCTGCTTCTTTCAAGTATTCTCTGCTGAGGTAGGTGGTAATAGCTATACAACGCAAGCCAGCGCTTTTTGCTGAACGTATGCCAAGGGGAGCATTCTCGATGACGAGGCAATGGCTCTTTGAAATGTTGAGTCTTTCTATAGCCCGCAGATAAGGCTCGGGCGACGGTTTGCCTATCATGGTTTCTTCTCCGTCAACGACAACTTTAAAGGTATTTGGAAAAAAGGTATTTAGTGTTTTCTGTACGGTCTTTCTATTGGAACCGGAGACAACGGCAAGATGATATTTTGGTTTAAGCGTTTCAAGGAGTTCTGATATACCATCAAAAGGTCTGACTCGTTCTATCTGTTCGAAAATTACCAATTTCTTATGACCCAGCTCTTGTATCTCTGTTTCTGTAGGAATGCGTCCATGTTGTCTTAGTATGATGTCAATTACCTGCCGGTAATTTGCACCTTCAAGTTCATAAATAATTTTTTTGTCTATACTAACCCCTATCGTTTTCAGCACAATATCCCATGCCTCAGCGTGATAAGACATGGAATCGACAAGCACGCCGTCCATATCAAATATTATTGCTTTCATAAAAGAATATCCCCAATTCATAAAGACATCAAAAAAAGGAGCCGTACTGGCTCGTATTTTTACGGAGTGCAGCGTTTGGCAGCAATAGGTCTTAAAATACCCAGGGAACATGCTGAGCTTGGAAATCTCGTTGTTCTTGACGGTTCGCTCATTGATGCGGTTCTTTCCATGCACTGGGTCGTCTATCGCATTGATAATAAAGTATACGGGGTTGCCACAAACCGGCTGCGGAAGAAATCTCAACCGTCTATAAGCTGAGATGGAACATCGAAACTTTCTTCGGCTGGTGGAAACGCCGTCTTAAAGTATACCATCTCATCGCAAGAAGTGAACACGGATTCATGACGCAAATACTGACTGTTCTGACAACTCCAGCTTCCCGGCAGGCAGGTTACCATAATTTCAAAGAACAAATATTGCATTCAGATGCAATTATTTAACCGGACAGCGTTGATTCTTGCCAGAAGTCTGATATCATATGTTAAAAGAAGATTTTTGCAAGGGTAAAACTGCCCTGATGCCTTTCAAGAAAAGGATGTTTTCGTTCAAGCACTAAGTATTTTGCTATACGATTGTCATGATATTGCGCTCATTCGAAATGCCAATTTTTACCGGTAAAATCGGACATTTCAAACATCTTCATCTTTCTCAATAAACGAATTATGCTTGGATACGGGCAAGTTTGCACCAATATATTTCTTATCAGCCAAAAATTCTCTTGACCTGCTGTGGAAAATACCGTATTTTTCCAGTCAAGTAATGAACCGTCTCGTAAACCAGGATGTCTTGATTGTATAGGAATTTTCACTTTATTTAAGCGGGCTATAGGGTGGCACGGACAAACTTTGTTTGTCCGTGTGATATATCCCGAATCTGTGTGTATATTCAAACAACATGGACAAACAAGTTTGTCCATGTTGCCCTGTAACCGAGGACATAACTTGTCATTGTGTCATTATGAAGAACGACACCTCCAGCACTGCCGGCATTCAACCGCTTTTCCAAGGACTGTATCAAGAGGATACGGGGAAGGTCAAGGAGACCCTTGAAGAGATTGGGAGGATGGGTAAGGGTAATCAGGAGGCCATGAAGGCGCTTCAGGAATTTTTGAGAAGAGAACGCCGTATGTCCCTTCGCATTTTGGCAGCCCAAATTATTTCACAGATAAAGGAGTATGCTCCACCTCCTGCAGAGAGATTGAAAAAACCCGGCATCTTTCAATGCCCCGGTGCGGAGAAGATAAAGAGGGTAGAGATTGTTGATGTAACGTGTCCGCACTGTCATAAACAGGGCACGGCATCGGTGGCCGGTTTTGAGCATGAATTCACCTGTGAGCTTTGCGGGAGAACGGTGCAGCGTGAAGTGCCGGAAAGTTGTATTGAAAAGTGCCCTGTGGGAAGTGAGTGTGTCGGTGAAGAGCGGTATCAAAAATATCTGAACGGCAGAAAAAAAGCTCGTGAATAAAAACGGAGATGGCATTTTGTGTTCCCATTGATTATGCATCATACGGAAGAAAATCAAAATCAGGATAAAACAATATTTATTCAGGAAACCATTTCCGGGATAAACCTGACGCAGGAGGAATTCTCCAACCGACGTTTGATTGGCAGTACGGTTCAGTCATTCAAGATGCAGGACGGGCGTTGCCGTTATCTCCGGGCACGGGACACCCGTTTTCATAACTTTTCCATTGATCACGTCCTGTGTGATCAGGGGTACTATCAGGACTGCTCATGGGCGGGTTTGGAGGTCAGGAATTCTTTTCTTACCGGAAGTCATTTCTCCGGATGCACGTTTGAGACAACAAAAGGAAGTCTCAGTTCCTTTGGTCTGTCTGTTTTTTCCGACTGTAAACTTATGGGTTCACGATTCAGAGAGGTCTCCATGAGCGGCACCTGGTGGCAAGGCTGCCGGTTTGAGGAGGAAGATTATTTCTTTGTCCGCTTCCCCTCCTCGGTCTTTATGGAAACAACGTTTGCGGGATGCCGTTTGCAAAAAGCCATTTTTCGTACGGCAACCTTTATTCGCTGCACTTTTGAGAGATGTACGCTCAACGAATCGGTATTCCACAAGGCTAGATTTATTGACACAAAGTGGATTGATACCGATATTCACCAGGCCGCAAACCTGGAGAGGGTTCGGTATGATTAGGCGAATATCCTGAGCCAATGTAAATAATACCGTTCATGGTGAGCCCTTCGACTTGCCCAGGACATGCCTGTCGAACCGCGAACGGCTTAAACAAGACTTTTTTTTATAAGAATAAACCCACCCCTAAATCCCCTTCCGGGAGGGGATTTCTTTCGTCCCCTCTCGAGAGGGGTTGGGGGTGTGTAAGGCAGGAGCAGAAGGCTTGAAATTCCTTCTCACAAATTTGTGCTAATTCTACGAGCAGATGTCATACACGCATCGTTTATTGAGTGCCACATGATGATAGACAATCTGATATTGAAACGTTTTACTGTAGGGAGTTTCCCGATTAACGGGTACTTGGTGGCTGATCCTGTGACGCGGGTCGGGGCATTTATTGATCCGGGCGGTTTTAGTAAGGAGGTCGAGGCATTTGTTAAAGAACAGAAAATCCTGCTGCAATATCTCTTTATTACACATGGCCACTGGGATCATACCGAAGGGTTAACGGAGTTTACCAGCCGCTACCAGTTACAAAGCTGTGCCGGAGAGGAAGAGATCGATGCCGTCAGTCATTCGTTGCGAGGAGGCGAGATTATCGAGATTGGGCAATTGCAATTTCGTGCACTCCTCACCCCGGGGCACACACCGTGTGGTATCTCGTACTATGTGTCCGGCTGTGTATTTACCGGCGACGCCCTCTTTTGCGGTACGGTTGGCGGTACCGGTTCGTTAAAAGACGCCAAACGCCAGGTCGATCATATTCGCAAGCACATTTTTTCTTTACCGGACGAGACGATGGTATTTCCTGCCCACGGGCCCATGACCACCGTGGGTATTGAAAAATACACCAACCCTTTTTGCAGGTAAGAGGTGAGGATATGCGTATTCACACAAAAGTTTAATGATACAAAATTACAGCATTGTAGCTTGGTTTGAACGAAACGAAACTCAACACTCAGGGTTAAAATAAGGTCATATTCATTTTATTTGTTGATTGCCACTTTATACCCAAATAATATCAAGCCAGGCAGGCCAGTATTGTTGGTTGGATGAAGCAAAACACATCCGACGCAACCTTTGCGCTGATGGATTCACTTTATCACTCCGTGTTCATCGATTTCCGATTGCTGGGTTTGGATAACGCTATGCTTCACTTCTCATAATTCGAATAAATCCTTTTTGCCTGTTCTGTTAACTGCTCCGCTTCCTTTTTTCTGCCGGTTCCTTTGTAAAACTCCGCCATTTTCTCCAATATGGTCGCAATTAACGGGTGGTCTTTGCCGTATTCTTTCTCGTATATACCCAGCGCCTGTTTATAAAGATTCTCCGCCGTTACATTCTCATCCTGATAATAATAGAGCGTCGCCAGATTGTTCATTGCAGGTGCAAGGTCCGGATGGTCGGGACCGAGAGTCTTCTCTTCGATGGCCAATGCCCTTTTGTAAGACGGTATCGCTTCGGCATATTTCTTCTGCTCCTGACAAAGTTCACCCAGCCTGGTCAAGACGCTGACAACAGCGGGATGGTCCTGGCCTAACGCCTGCTCATATATCCCCAGGGATTCCTTGTAAAATGGCTCCGCTTTGGCATATTTATCCTGAATGAAAAACATTTCAGCAATTTCCTGCAGCACATCCGCTACGTTGGGGTTGATTGCGCCGTATGATTCCTTATAAATACAGAGCGCCTGATTAAAGAGCGGCTCGGCTTCGGTGTATCTGCCATAGGTTCTGTAAAGTATCCCTAGCAGGTTCATCGAGTCGGCAATACGAGTATCGCCGGCGGGAAAGGTTTTTTTCGCTGTCTTTAATGCCTCTTCACCAGCCTTTATCCCATCCGCATATCTCTTTTTCTTTAAAAGAGAGGCGGTTTGCCCGTGGAGTTCTTTCCACGAATTCTCCTGGGTATATGCAGGCAGGGCGCAGGCACCAAACAGAACAAATATAAAAAAGGCTTTCGTGCCATAGCGGCAAAGAAGTTTCAAGCAGTCTACAAATGTAACCATTTCACCAATCTCCCTTATCATGTTTTTGTAAAAGAAATCCATCTTTTAACAAGATTTTTATTTCCCTTCATTCCCGCCTTACAACGGGGGACATTGAAAGGCCTTGATTTCATCTCCTTTTTATTCTTTCTTTGCGAAGAATGGGGTAAAGAGATGGCCATTTTAGTGTTAGCTGTGTTACGCCAGGTAATGTTGAGTAGTAATATCAGTTTCATTTTTTAGGCAGTTATTATATCATAAATAACCTATAAAATTACAACCATTGACGATAAGTGCATGAAAGATGAGAAAATTACGCTATTGATTAATGAAACTTACATGGCCTTTGGTTGCAAAATATACTATAAATCGTAGGTTCATTTTGTTGGGCCATTCCTGTATGTTACTAACCGATTATAAAGACATATGGGCATGAGGGGGAGGGTGTTTTTATGTGAAAACATTTTGCCTCCGATCAGAGATTTAATATCACGAAAACAAACCAAGGGAAAAAACATCATAACTATGGCAATAAAAGCGACAATATTCAAGGTAGAGCTAAACATAGCGGATATAGACCGTAATTACTTCCAAGATCATAAGCTCACCATCGCACGGCATCCATCGGAGAATGACGCCCGCATGATGGCGCGTTTAGTGGCATTTGTCCTCAACGCCCACAAGGATCTTATATTCACTCAAGGCGTAAGCAGAGGCGACGAACCAGACCTATGGCGAAAAGATTTAACCGGGAATATTGAGATGTGGGTTGAGATTGGACAACCCGATGAGAAGCAGATCCGCAAGGCCTGTGGTCGTGCTAAAGAGGTTATTATTTACACCTATAGCGGCAATAGTGCAAACGCCTGGTGGAAAAAGATAACTCCCGATATTCATCGTTTCAAAAATCTATCGGTAATAAACCTGCCGACGGAAGCCATTCTGGAAATAGCCGCGTTGGCGGAACGCACGATGGACTTCTCGTGTACCATACAAGATGGAGAAGTATGGATATCCGGGAGGGATAAAACCGTGAGGATTTGTCCGGTAAGGTGGAAAAAACAACAAAGATAAGAAATTTGCAACCATTTTCTTTTTTGAAAAATTTGTATCGATACTTATTGTAAGGTTTTGTTTGGAAACAGGTTTTGAAACATATATCCGGCCTCCCAAAAAAGAGGGGACGATGTGCATACTGTTCGGCACGGTGTTTGATAAGAGGTATAAACAATAGAGAGGTTCTTCTGAGAAGGAGCAGGAAAAGGAATGGTGCGTCAGTACTTGGAATACAGTTGGAAAGTGAAGACGTACCTAAGGGCGATCAGTTCTGCCGGCGAATCCATACGGTCGGTAACAATGAGCAAGGTTTTTCCAACCGATGGAGTCCTGAATGTCTTTTTATTGGAAGGACGATGGAAGCATAAAAATCTTGAAGACAGCCGTTTATCATAAGAGCGGAGGTATATAATTCTGATAGATCTTGAGAGCTCATTGCACGCGTTTATACTTCTATGTCAGACAGCCCTGTCAAATCGAATTTTGTTAGTTATGAGAAAAAATATGGTTCAATGAATTCTTTTTTCTCATAGGTAAATGGATGGGGTTGAAAAAAACCATAACTATTTTTACCAAAAATATTCGGGCAACCGCTTGCCACAGAGGATTTTCTATCAAAACATTGTAGGGTCAGGCACTGCCATGTTTGCTGATGCTCTGTTCCTTAGAGTCATTTGTGCTTATGTAAGGCGTTTAAAAATGAAAAATTGGTTTTTGTATATGATACGATGCAAACATGGGAGATTATACACGGGCGTTACCACCGATGTGGAAAGAAGGTTTGTCGAACATACAAGGAATAATAAAAAAGGAGCAAAATGTTTACGGGGAAAGGCTCCTTTAACGCTGGTTATGAAAAAGAAGATCGGAAGCAAGAGTATGGCATTAAAGATTGAATCAAGGGTAAAAAGATTATCAAAAATAAAAAAAGAAATGCTTGTGGACGGTAAAATTGAAATGAAAGAACTATAAAAGAGAATATCGAATAATGAACAGGGAATAATAAATGTCGAAGGATCGTAAAACTTCACCATTTGAAATTCGTTGTTCAGTTTGTCCTGGTATTTCTTTGTGACTTTTTACTGGATTTTTGACTCATTCGGATTAGATTAAAATTTAAAAAATGAATTCCATCGCTTTTTTTGATACGGAGATTGAGCCAGAAAGCCGAAGAATCCTTGACATTGGTAGTATTAAGGATAATGGCAGTTCTTTCCATTCAACTTCGATTGCAGATTTTGTTAATTTTTTAAAAGACACAAAATTTATTTGCGGTCACAATATTCTCAACCATGATTTGAAATATATTCAAACGGCTATTAATGATGCTGGGATAAGTCAGTCTAACATTATTGATACATTGTTTCTCTCTCCACTGCTTTTCCCTGCAAAACCGTACCATGCCTTGTTGAAAGATGATAAACTGCAAACCGAGGAAGCAAATAATCCACTCAACGATTCAATAAAAGCAAAAGATCTTTTCTTTGATGAAGTTGCAGCATTTGCACAAAAAAACGCATCTCTAAAACAAATTTTTTATTTGCTGTTGTATGACAAAAAGGAATTTTGTGCTTTTTTTAACTTTAACGAATATAAGAGCGACAATTCAAATCTTGAACAGCTTATTCTGGAAATATTTTACACAGAAATTTGTAATCAGGCGAAATTAAACGATATTATTGAACAACATCCGATTGAGTTAGCATATTGTTTGGCATTGATAGATTGCAGAAACCGCTATTCAATTACACCACGCTGGGTTCTTAAAAACTACCCAGAGGTCGAGCGGATACTGTTTTTACTCAGGAATAAACCTTGTCTAAGGGGTTGTGTTTATTGCAATCAGGCGCTGGATATACACAAAGGACTTAAAAGATATTTTGGTTTTGACTCCTTTAGAACGTATACTCATCAGCCGCTGCAAGAGAACGCAGTAAAAGCAGCCGTTGACAACAAATCCATCCTGGCGGTTTTCCCAACCGGCGGCGGCAAGTCAATAACATTTCAAGTGCCGGCATTAATGAGTGGAGAGAACACAAAAGGGTTGACCGTTGTGATTTCTCCCTTGCAGTCATTGATGAAAGACCAGGTTGATAATTTAGAGAAGGTTGGAATCACAGATGCGGTAACGATAAACGGTCTGCTCGACCCGATTGAAAGAGGAAAATCCTTTGAAAGGGTTGAAGGTGGTTCCGCATCCATTCTTTACATATCGCCCGAATCTTTGCGGTCGAAAACTATTGAACGGCTTTTATTGGGAAGAAATATTGTCCGTTTCGTAATTGATGAAGCGCACTGTTTTTCATCATGGGGACAAGATTTCAGGGTTGATTATTTATACATTGGAGATTTTATCAAATCGCTTCAGCAGAAAAAAGGGCTTGAAAATGTAATCCCCGTTTCTTGTTTTACTGCAACGGCAAAACGAAAAGTTATTGAGGATATCTGTTCTTATTTCAAAGAAAAATTATCCATTAACTTAGAAATTTTCACGACAAACGCTTCAAGAGCAAACTTACGATACAAAGTATTTCAGAAGGGCAGCGAAGAGGAAAAATACAGCGCTACCAGGAACCATCTGGAACAAAAAAATTGTCCAACGATTATTTATGTCTCCAGAACACGAAGGGCATACGAACTTGCGAAAAGATTAAATAAAGATGGTTTTAGCGCTAAACCTTATCACGGTAAAATGGATGTTAAGGAAAAAACCGAAAACCAAAACGCCTTTATTTCTGGTGAAATTCAAGTAATGGTTGCGACATCAGCTTTTGGAATGGGGGTAGATAAAAAAGACGTTGGAATGGTCATTCATTATGATATTTCCGATTCGTTAGAGAACTATATTCAGGAGGCGGGAAGGGCAGGCAGAGATGAAAATATTACTGCCGATTGTCTTGTGCTGTTCAACGAAGAAGACCTTAACAAACACTTCATCCTGCTCAATCAAACAAAACTAATCATCAAGGAGATTCAGCAGATTTGGAAGACGATTAAGGGGATTACAAGATTTCGTTCAACGGTATCCATCTCGGCATTAGAAATTGCACGAAAAGCAGGTTGGGACGACACTGTTGCAGAAATAGAGACGCGAGTTACAACAGCAATTGCTGCGCTTGAAGTTGCCGGCTATTTGAAACAGAAACAAAACATGCCGAGGATTTTCGCCAATAGTATTTTGTGCGAAACCGCTCGGGATGCCATTAATAAAATAACTACGTCTTCAAGGTTTGATGAAAGGCAAAAGGCAAATGCAGTAAGAATTATTAAAAAACTATTTTCAAGCAAGAGTAGAAAACACGCCAATGACGAAATCGCTGAATCAAGGGTCGACTACATTTCCGACCATCTTGGAATAGTAAAGAGGGAAGTCATAGATGTTATCAATCTACTCCGAGAAGAAAATATTTTAGCAGATGCAAAGGATTTAACGGCATTCATAGTGAAAGGTAAGATTAAAAATCGTTCCCTGACGATTGTAGAAACATTCCGTCAAATAGAAAACTATCTGCTATCGATTATTGAAGCCCAGGAAAAAACCCTTTATTTGAAAGAATTAAACGAGCAGGCTGAGCAGAACGGTTGCAAAGATGCTTCCCCACGCAATATTAAAACCATACTCAATTTTTGGGCAATTAAAAATTGGATTAAACGGCAAAATCTGGAACATTCTAAAAATCATATTTTGGTTATCGGCGTCCAACCGAAAGAGATACTAAAAGAGAAAATGGAAAAGAGACATGAATTAGCAATATTTATTCTTGGTTATCTCCATGGAAAGGCAAATACCAGCATTCCTAAAGGTGTACCCGAAAAAGAAGAAGCGTTAGTAGAGTTTTCAGTACACGAACTTAAAGAAGCATTCGAAAAAGAGCGTAAATTATTTAAAGTGAAAATTACTATAGAGGATATTGAAGACACCCTTTTCTATTTATCAAGGATTGACGCAATAAAAATTGAAGGTGGATTTTTAGTAATATATAATCCGCTTACCATTGAGAGAATTGAACAGAATAATCAAGTTCAATACAAAAATGATGATTACCAAAAACTACGTCAGTTTTATGAAAATAAGATCCAGCAAATTCATATTGTCGGTGAGTTTGCAAGGAAAATGATCGAAGATTACAAAGGCGCCCTGCAGTTTGCTGACGATTATTTTCAATTAAACAATACTTCATTTTTAAACAAATATTTCCCGGGGAGTCATAGAGATGAAATCGAACGAAATTTAACTCCTGACAAGTTTCGCCAATTATTTGGTTCATTGTCACCAACGCAATTAAATATTATTAAGGATTCTCAATCTAAACATATTGTCGTCGCAGCTGGACCCGGAAGTGGGAAAACAAGGGTGTTGGTCCACAAATTAGCCTCCCTGCTTTTAATGGAAGATGTAAAACATGAGCAATTATTAATGGTGACTTTTTCCAGGGCGGCAGCAACGGAATTTAAAAAGCGATTACTCCAACTCATCGGCAATGCCGCCTGCTATATTGAAATAAAAACTTTTCATTCTTACTGTTTTGACTTGTTAGGTAAAATTGGAAGTCTCGAGAAGTCAGATGCAATTCTAAAGAGCGCTATTAAAAAAATTCATAACGGTGAAGTTGAAGTGAACCGGATTACAAAAACGGTACTTGTAATTGATGAGGCACAGGATATGGACGCTGACGAATATGCCCTAATAAAGGTACTCATGGAACAAAACGAAGATATGAGGGTAATTGCCGTTGGTGATGACGACCAAAATATTTACGCTTTCCGGGGTGCAGATTCAAAATATTTAGAGCAGTTTATTACAGAGAAAAAGGCTACAAAATATGAACTCATAGAAAACTACAGGAGCAAAGGCAATTTGGTTGAATTCACAAACCAATTTGTAAAGAGGATTCACCATCGCCTAAAAACGATTCCAATTTTTGCAAAGCAGCAGGACAAAGGAAACATAAAGGTGGTGCATTATACTAGCAACAACCTCATTACTCCTCTGGTGAAGGATATTCTCTCAACAGAACTTGCGGGAACTACTTGTGTTTTGACAAAAACGAATGAGGAAGCGCTACAGGTAACGGGACTACTACTTAAAAATAGGTTGCAGGCGAAGTTGATTCAATGTAACAACGGATTTAGTTTGTATAATCTTTTGGAAGTCCGGTTCTTTCTGAACGAATTGAAGCGGGAAGACGATGTGTTCATAATCAGCGATGAAATCTGGGATAATGCAAAAAGGGAATTCCTAAAAAGGTTTCAGCGGAGTTTAAGAATGGAAGTATGTGAAAACATCATTAAAAATTTTGAAGCTGCCAATCCAAAGAAAAAATACAAATCCGATTTAGAGGTATTTATCAGGGAATCCAAACTCGAGGACTTTTTCGGTGAAAACGGTGAAACAATATTTGTTTCAACAATACATAAGGCGAAAGGAAAGGAGTTTGATAATGTTTACCTATTGCTGGATAATTTTAACCCGCAAACCGACGATGCGAAGCGACAGTTGTATGTTGCGATGACAAGAGCCAAACAAAACCTGACGATTCATTTGAATGGTATTTATTTTGACAACATTATAGCAGATAATTTAGTGAGAACGGCAGATAGAAGGACCTATCTGCCACCAGACCAGATGGCAATGCACTTAACATTCAAAGACATTTGGTTAGATTATTTTATGAACAGACAACACCTTATAGAAGAACTTATAAGCGGTGATGTATTATCAATAGATAAGGATGGATGTACGAATGCCAAAGGGAGGTCCGTAATAAAGTTTTCTCAACAGTTTCTTGCTACAATAGCTTCCGTGCAACAAGAAGGTTATAAATTAAAAGGGGCGAAAGTAAACTTCATTGTTTATTGGAAAAAACCTGTTGAAGAAATTGAACTGAAAATTATTTTACCGGAATTGTATTTTGAGAGGCAACGATAATTCTGAATGAATTTTTATGTATTTTAAACAAAGAAATAAACATTATGAACAGGAAAAAAACACGAGACCAAATAGATGACAAATACAAATGGGATTTGTCTGTTTTGTATGCATCGGATGACGATTGGGAAGAAGACTACCGGAGGTTGAAAGAGGGACTCCCGCAGCTCCTTGAGTTCAAAGGCTTTCTTCATAATGCCTGTAAACTTGAGAAGTTCATGCAGTTCTATATTAACCATTCCGTAACTCGAGAAAATTTATATGTGTATGCGAACACCCGTTTTTTTGAGGACACCCGAAATGCTGTATATGAAGAGATGAAAGGGCGTATCGAACTCCTTGTTTCAAAGATCTCTGCTGAAACCGTTTTCATAAAAAAAGAGTTGTCTTCATTATCGCTGGGCACCATTGACGCCATGATTCATGAAAATCCACAACTGGCAGGATATCGCTTCTTTTTGCATGGCTATGCGCGATACCACTCGCACATTCTTTCAGAAGAAACAGAAACCGTTTTAGCGGAACTGGAAATTGCCTTAAAAAAGCCGGATGATATTTTTTCGGCATATAATAATAACAATATTTCTTTTGACGAATTTGAACATCAAGGTGAAAAAATTCGTCTTTCCCATGCAACATATTCTCAACTCCTGGAATCTCACGACCGGACGCTCCGGCAAAAGGCATTTGGCTTTTATTACCGTCCTTACCAGCAGAACATAGACGTACTGGCAAATACCTACGCAGCAAGCGTACTTGCAAACATCAAGATGGCAAATATCCGCAACTATGCATCAACACTGGAAATGGCCCTCTTTCCCGATTACTTGCCTGCTGCCGTAATCAACAACCTTATTGAGGTTGCTAAAGAAAACATTGACGTGATCAGCGAGTTCAATGCCCTGAAACAGAAAGAGCTTGGAGTGGAGGAACTACATTTTTATGATAATTATGTTCCCCTGGTTAAAGACGTTGCTAAAAGGTTTCCCTATGAAGATGCGATCGAACTGGTTCGTGCGGCGCTTGCGCCCCTCGGCACGGCTTATATCAGGATGTACGATGACACGGTTCGCATGCGGGTGATCGATGTGTTCGAATCCCCCGGTAAAAGGTCGGGGGCATTCTCGTGGGGGAGTTATGCAAGCCGCGGACTAATTTTCTTAAATTATACAGAAAAATTCTCTGACGTCTCTACATTTGCGCACGAATTCGGCCATTGTCTGCACCGAAATTACTCCATCGAAAATCAACCTTATCTCTATTACCATAATCCTATCTTTCTGGCGGAGATAGCCTCAACATTCAATGAGGTGCTACTTTTTGATTACATGTCAAAGATCGTCAAATCTGTCGAAGAAAAAAAATTCTTTCTATATCATTCCATGAAGCGGATAGAAGCAACCTTCTATCGGCAGACCATGTTTGCAAATTTCGAAAAGGATATCCATGAGACGGCCGAATCCGGCAAAGTGCTGATCGCGAAAAGCATAACCGGCATTTATCGGGAAAATCTGGAAGCCTATCTGGGCGAGGGAATGGTTATTGATGAGCAGTTAAACTATGAATGGGCGCGCATTCCCCATTTTTACACGCCCTTTTATGTCTATAAATACGCCACCAGCCTTTCCGTGGCAATAGCTTTTGCTGAACGGGTAATTGCTGGTAAAAAAGGCGCTGTTGAAGATTATCTGACATTTCTGGGTGCAGGGTCACACAAAGAACCGCTGGAAATTTTGAAAGATGCCGGGGTAGACCTTAACGGAAAGAAAGCGTATGAAGTAACGGTTAACGAATTCAGGAAATTGCTGAAGGAGTACAAATCGTTATAAGGTCCTCAATGGAAACAATGAGGTTGGGGGAAGTAAGGGAGAAAGAAGTAGTGGGCGACCCTTTCCTCTTTCCTGATAAAGTATGCTCTGAACTCCATCCTTTAATTAGCCGGTGGATGAAGTGTTAAGAATATATGGTTGACTGTGCCTGCCGCCAGGCCAATAACCGTGATGATGATCAGCAGCACAAGCATCCTGCGCTTTAGCCCGGATTCATGAACAAGACCACGAATGAGAGGAATGTTGGCCAGGATACTCGTCAGGCTGGAGAGTATGATGCCATTGACTCCGGTGAGAAGTGTTAGCTGGTGGTGAGCCACTAAGGTTGCAGCCGAGGCAATCGCAGAGGCACTGGAAAGCAAACCACCGGAAATGCTTACAAAGTAAAAGCTTGCCGGGCCGAAATTCCTTTCGGCAAGTGCGCCAACGACATTCAGGAGAAGAAATACCGCTCCAAATTTGAGGGAAGTGGAAAGCTGAAACGGCAGTTTGAGGATCAGAGGAGATGACTGCGATTCGCTAATTTTTGGCGTAGACGTTCTCCACCACAAAAAGAGGTTGACCACGAGCATTGCAAGAAGAGGGAAGATGCAGTAAACAATCATCATAGGAGAAAGAACGGCGACAATAACGGCATTGCGGATCAACATGGCCGCCGTGGCCAGCAGGATACCGCGCTGCGCAACAGACATCAGCGTCTGCCCGGCATGTTGCAGCCGCAAGCACAATTCGACAATCACCTTTCGGCTGTTTATCAGACCGCCAAAAAAAGCTGTAACTTCTGCACCGCGCGGGCCAAGCAATCTCATCAGGATGTAATTAATAAACCCAATTGCCGCGATAATGACAACGCTTATCCAATTAGAGCGCGGCTCAACCAGACCCCAGGGATCAACCGGATGATCGGGCAGTACCGGAAGGATAACCACGGTTAGGATGGCAAGGAGGATTGCGGAGCGCAACTCCTGAACCGACAGTCCTAGCGCAAACTTGGAAAGTGGCTGTTTCCAGGCGAGCAGAGTCGCCGTGATAATGACCGCCGTTGCAGGAGCGAATACATGCCCTTGTCCAATGAGCACACCGGCAATGCCAACGATAATCAGCGCTACCGAGGTGGTCAGCATTATATTCTTTCGGTGCATGATTTCGCGGTAATTCATACCAACCACGAGCAGGGCTACTAAACCCACGGTGATGCCGGCGAACAAATTTCCCATAAATCCGCCCAGGCATCCCATCAACGCAACAAGGGCAAACGTGCGAACTCCGGTTTTCTGATTGTGCTGGCGTTCGAGCCCAATGAAGATGCCCAACACAACGGCCAGCCCCATTCGCAGTAATACGGTAACGAAAGGCCAGGAATTGATGTTTTCCATGATATAAGATATACTCTGGTGGTCAGACGATTATGTAATTGAAATAGGATAGATCATCATGCCCCTGTAACTGTTCCGGAACGCAGGAAAGATCATACCTTGATTAATGATTTAGTTTCTTGTAATAGTTTAGCCTTTTTGAGAGGAATTTCCAATGTATTTCCTATGTACGGTAGGAGATGAAACATTTGCTGCCTTGTGACGCACCCCTCAACCCCATTATTTGAGGAGAGGGCAAGAGTTTCCTTTGAAAAGGGGAGATTTCAGGGTGTGTCTGATACGAGCAAACGCCGCGTCTTTTATAAAAGGCCGCAACCTTAATGCTACTGGGATTTTCAACATGCTGAATTGTTACCAATTACTTAATATTTGAGACGCGACCCTCTGTGCCCTCCAGGTCTGACCCCAATTGCCCCGGATGTAATAATGGATAACCCATCCTGCTAACGTCTAACTCCCGCATCATTGTCCATTTTGTGTCCCAGTAATCATACTTTTCATCTTATCCGCAAGCTCACAAATGGCCTTTGATGCTGAAGACTCAGGATATGCCTTTACCACGGGCAATGCACTGGCAATAGACCTGGGAACGCTTATATCGTAAGGTATCTCTACAAGGACAGACATCCCCTTCACTACCGCAAACTCTCTTATTGCCTGATTAGATTTTATATGTATATCCGATTTGTTTATCACTATTCCTGTCGGGATATTAAAATATGCCACAACCTCAAGAAACCTTTTCAGGTCGTTGAGAGCGGCAGGTGTCGGCTCTGTAACGGCAATGACATAATCGCTGCCCTTTATAGATGCTATCACCGGGCATCCTATGCCGGGCGGGCCATCTATGAGAATCAAATCAGCGCCCATCATATTGGCCTCACTTCTGGCACTTGTCTTTACCTCATCCACAAGGCGCCCGGAACTGCTTTCTCCGATGCTCAGCTCGCCGGATATAATCACGGCTTTACCCATTTCAAAAACATTGATCTTCCCGTTTCTTGCTGCCTTTATTTCAATAGCACCTTCCGGACAGACAATGGCGCATGCGCCACAGCCTTCGCATGAAAACGGAACGACCAGGGGTTTATCGTGGGAAATAACTATGGAGGAAAATCTGCAGGTATTCACGCACTTAAGGCACCCCGAACACTTCCCATAATCAATAAATGCCTTTTCCGATGCCCTTATATCCCGGGATTTCTTCAGCGCTGCATGAAAGAATAAGGCAATATTAGGGGCATCCACATCTGTATCTGCCATAACCACTCTATATTTCTCGGACAGGATAGCTCCTAGGGATGCAGTAATTGTGGATTTTCCCACCCCGCCTTTTCCGCTTAGTACGACGATCTCTTTCATGTAAGATGCCTTTGTATCACTCCTTTGGCCAGCTGAAAAAACCTGGAAGAACTCCCTGCTTCCGAATACATCCTCACAACAGGTGTCCCCTCCACATAACTCCTCACAAGCAGATCGTCCATAGGGATCTCTATGGATATATTGACATTATAAACCTTTAAGATGGACTCTATTTGCCCCTTTATCCCAGGCAGGTCGGAGCGGTTCAAAATGACATTTGATCTTATTTGAAGTATCTGTAAAAGTCTGAGGATCCGATTCAGATCATGGACCCCAAGTGGGGTTGGCTCTGTTACGGCATATACCTCATCCGATCCCTTCAATGCATTGATCACATTGCAGTGGGTGCCGGGCGATGTGTCGACTATGACTATATCGAAATCTCCTGCATCCTTAAAAACCCTCTCCTTAAGAGCATCCACAACGAAGGCGCTTTCCTCAACTCCCGGAATGAGCTCGCCTGTATAGAGCGCCAGATTTCCATCTTCCGTCTTGTATGTCCTTCCAACAGGCATTTTACCTCTGGAAATAGCGTTTGTCGGGCAGACCAGCAAACACGCCTCACATCCATTGCAATCGCCCATGAGAACAGGTATGCCCTCTTTTGGCATGAATAAGGCATTTCTCCTGCATGCCTTTACACAGTCGCCGCAGGAAGTGCATTTTGTTCCGTGTATCCGCGGGATCATAATCGTTACATCTTCAGGACATTCCAATGGAAGGCCTAGTAGAATAGCCGCATCAGGGGCGTCCACATCAGCGTCTGTCAGGGCAATCCTGTAGCCCATGTCCGCCAGCGCCGCGGCAAGATTTACTGCCACCGTTGTCTTACCCACGCCGCCTTTCCCGCCGGTTATACCTATCACTGCTGTTTTGAAGTCCTTTTTATGGATGGCATTAAGAATCTCTGCCGGTAAACCTTCTGCCATTACCGCTTCCACCTGCCTATTCCTGGGCCTCTCCCTCCTTCATGACCAGAACCTCTTGACGGGGCAGACGACTCTTTGTATTCACCTTTTTTGAACTTAACTACAGCATCTTTTACAGAACACATTTCTGATGCACCTTCATAGATTTTGATATTTGCCGACCTTAAAGCAGCAAATGCATTGGGGCCGACAACTCCTGAAAGCAGGGCGTCTGCGCCTTTATCGGAAATTATCTGCGCCGCACCGATGCCTGCACCGCGGCCAGCCGTTTGTGCAGCATTATGGATAGCCTCAAATTCCATGGTGTCTGTATCAATTATCAGAAAATAATCCGCCCTGCCAACCCTTTCGTCAACCCTCGAATCCAGATCCACTCCAGATGCTGTAACGCATAGTTTCATGTCTTTTCCTCCCTTTATAAATACTGGCAAAAGAGTGCATTCAATACCTGTTCCGATGATTCAGCTCCACTATATTTTCGCAGCCTTTTCCATGCTGCTGGCAATTTTTCCGATATCTTCCATAGCCCTGCTCTTTTCAAGAAGAGTCCCCATCAAGCCTGCTTTTATCACTTCAGGGGTTAGGATTAGGATCACCCGTTAGAATATAAATAATCGCACAACTCCAATAATTTAACGTTTCAGATGCGGTCATTACAGACTCCTAATAGATTCCAGATAGGGCTAGTCAGGCTATCACCTGCGCTTGGTGGTACCGCCTGCATTTGGTTATCTTAAGCTTTCTTATCTTTATCAACGATCTCGCCAGGCCCGGTGCCTACCCCGGGCCAAATCTTTCTACCAGGATAGATGGTTGTGTTTATTCCGGTATGGACATTATCAGCGATTATGGCTCCAAACTTCCGCCTGCCGGTATCAATCAATTCGCCTTTCACCTCAGACTTCACATTTTTGTTGTCATGTCTTAAATTCGCCGTTATCGTGCCAGCTCCCAGATTGCTGTTTTCTCCCACAATGCTATCTCCAACATACGAAAGATGGGGGACTTTCGCTTTATCCATAATGATACTATTTTTTATCTCAACTGCCTGCCCAACATGGCAGTTATTCCCGATGGTGGTGTTCCCTCGTAAAAAACAGTTCGGTCCTATGGTGCTGTTTTCGCCAATAACAACATTCCCGTCTATATACGTCCCCGACAAGATTACCGTCCCTTTTCCTACGTGAATTTTCCCTTTTACGGTAACATTATTCTCTAGCGTACCTTTTATCTCGTCTTTTATTCCAGAGACCAGGATGTTATTTGCCTGGGGTAATTCAGGGGACACCATACTTAATTTTGGAGATTCCTGTTTTTCTTTTGAAGCACTTTTGGGCCGGTTATCTGCTTATGGAGCATTCTCCCAAGGACGTTTTCAATACGGGCTATAAAACCGTCAGTGCCCAGAGGTCTCCCGGTTCGCTCGTGACATCGAAACCTTTCGACTTCTTCATCTGATAGGCCTCTGGAAAGAAAATCATCCCACTTGCCAAACATTTCAAGCAACGGAGCCACATGCACAAACCGGTCATTTCGTCCAGCAATGTGTGCAGATGCACTGCTCCATCGGTACTTTTGTGATTTTTTAACCAAACTTGCCCTTACGGGATTCAGTTCAATATAGCGTGCGGCTACGTACAGATGAGTTTTGTCCATTGGAAAAGAGGCAAAACGTCCTTGCCATAGGTGTCCTCTCCAGCCTCCCGGAAGTTTACGCAACGCGCATAGCGCCGATGCGCTTCGCCAATTGCCTGACTAAGCGCCTTTTCAGAAGGCGGAATTGCAATCAGGTGTACATGATTTGGCATCAGGCAATAGGCCCATACTTCAACGTTCCAGTGTGTACACCACTGAGACATTAAGTCCAGGCATGCCTCATAATCCTCGCCGCAGAAGAATGTCTGCAAACGTCGATTTCCTCGCTGAGTGACATGATGTGGAACTTCCGGTACGACTACACGGGCAATTCTGGACATGCACACATCTTAACTATTTTAATAACACTGTCAATAATTAAATATGGTGTCTCCGGAATTTGTCCCCGGAATTGTGGGAATTGTATCTTAATACCATAGCATCAAAGAAGGTATTCTGTTATCATCAATAATGGCTTATCTGAGAAACCTCTTCTGAAATACATTCTTTCTGCAGGTTATGGGGTTTTCAGATGGACTATCAGTTATATTTACTTGTTTACCGTATAGAATGGCACTCCATAAGTGCCTGTAAAATACATGGAATGGTTATTAGTAATCATATTGCTCCTTTTTAATGGTGTATTCTCATGTATGGAAATGGCATTTGCCTCAGCCAATACACCACTTCTCAGGGATATGGCTTCTAAAGGTAATAAAGCAGCGAAAATATTCCTTAACCTGAGGGCACGCCCGGAAAGAACATTTGCTATTATTCAGGTGTTTATTACCCTAATTGGAACACTATCCGCTGCACTTGGCGGCGGTGAGGTAACAGAGTCAATTCTTCCCTATTTAAGAGGATTTTTAGGTGTTTCCGGGACAACTGCAGAACTCATTGGAATCACGCTCTTTGCTATTCCGTTCACCTTTTTTACTGTTATTATCGGTGAGCTCATACCAAAGGCTATTGCGATCCGTTATCCTGAAGAGGTGGCACTCGTTGCCAGCCGTTTGTTAATTATTATGACAAGGATTGCTTCACCTGTGGTTCATGTCCTTGAACAATCAACGGTAAAGCTCCTTTCATTGACAGGTATTGGCCCATTTCACTCCTCTGAAGAGGCGGTTTCTGAACTCTCTTTAAAATCGCTTCACCCGTTTCACAGAGATTATATTTTGAACTTATTTGCCTTACGATTTAAAAAGGCATCAGAGGTTATGCTCCCTTTTTCCAAAGCAACTACGGTACGTGTCTCTATGAGTAAAGAGGAAATACACAAGGCCATCATTGCCTGCGGACATACAAGATTACCTGTTATATCGGATGAGGCTGAGCCTCAAGTGCTAGGCATTCTCCATACAAAGGAATTTATAGCCATGATGGATACTAAAACAGAGTTCTCTTTAACGAGTTTGTTCCGTAAACCTTACTTTGTAAGCGCCCATGAATCAATTCTTAAGATTCTCAAAGATTTTCAAGGAAATCGTGTCCATATGGCTATCGTATGCCAAAACAGCCAAACCCTGGGAATAATAACCTTAGAGGATATTTTGGAAGAGGTTGTAGGGGAGATTTACGATGAGGATGACGATGGAATAGTTAAAAAGATCTGGAGTCAGCGAGTCGGCACCAGAAGACATCCAACGATAGGCTAAACAGTTACGCAGTGTTTGAGCGGAAACAACTAACCAGTTGAGATAAAATAATTAAGGAGCAACAAAAGGGTTGAATCTTTGAGGTATGAGTAGTAGATTTTGGCGAAATATCAGCAAGGAGAGGCAGAATAGGGCCAAACATTCAAGGTATTTTGAGGAGATATAATCCAACAAGAGGAGAGATTCGATAGGGTATGAGAAAGAGATTTGAGCAGCAATTGAGTTTCGGAAGTATTCCCATAGCAGAGGTCAAGATGCCCAGGAGAAGTCGTGATGAACTGCCGGCAATCCTGAGGGCATTGCAACACATCTACGTCACCCCGGAATTGAACGAGGCGGTATTCAATATCTTAGAGGGGAAGGTAATGAGAGGAAGAAAAAGACGGGGAGATATGGAATGGATTTGTGGCGTAATATTCTGGTGGCAAGCGATCAATGGGGATTTATCATAGAGCATCAGGTTGTTGAGAGACAGGCGGATGTGTTGTTGTCAATACCTCTGGCAGAGAGGTTATTGAATCGATTTGGAGACGATGCGATAGAGATCATAAGTTTTGATAAAGGTTTTTATAAGCGAGAGAACAAGGAGTTGCTGAAATTATATATACCCGAGGTAATCATGCCGAAGAAGGGAAAGAAGAATCAGGAGGAACGGGCAGGGGAGTCGGGTAAAACGTTTCAGAGGCTCAGACATAGGCACTCGGCAGTGGAATCGGACATCAATCGCCTGGAGCATCACGGCCTGGGCAGGTGTCTGGACAAGGGGTTGAGGGGATTTAAAAGGTACTGTGCACGGGGAATAGTAGCTGCGAATTTACACAAACTGGGAAACGTGCTTCAGGAGAAGGCGCGAAACAAGCAAAAGAAGTTGAGAAAGGTAGCCTGAAAAGCTTGGAAAAACAGTATGACGGGGGATAGTATGCCCAGACGAGCCAAAAATAGTGGGAAAATGGGGAAAGGAACCTTACCTCCTGCAAAAGTCTGGCGCCAAATGGGAAGAAAGGATTTTCGTAAGTGCAAAACTACTCCGATACTTTTCAAAAAAAGGGCGTTTTCGTTCAGACACTATTTACTATGCCACACAATAGTATGCTGACAATTATAGAATAAAGATACATGGTGAAGATGGCTATTTTGTAGCACAGAGTGGCAGGCGCAGGAGAGAGTAAACATGGAGAAGATATGGATTTAGCACAGCACAATATGATCGTAAACTTTATTTGGGGTATTGCAGATGACTGTCTGCGCGATGTTTACGTGCGTGGCAAATATCGCGATGTGATCCTTCCCATGACGGTAATCCGCAGAATTGACGCCCTGCTTGAACTTACAAAACAGGCTGTTCTAAAGATGAAGGAACAACTTGATGCCGCAAAGGTCACTAACCAGCATCCGGCGCTCTGCCAGGCAGCAGGGCAGGCTTTTTATAACACAAGTCCCTTTGTACTGCGCGATTTAAAATCCCGCAGCTCACAGCAAAAGCTGAAAGCCGACTTTGAGTCCTATCTCGATGGTTTCTCTCCGAATGTACAGGAGATTCTGGAAAAGTTTAAGTTCAGGAATCAGATCCCCACCATGATTGAGTCGGATATTCTCGGGTTGGTTATAGAGAAATTCACCAATACGGAAATCAACCTGAGCCCTAACCCGGTGCTTGATGTCAATGGCGATGTTCGCCTCCCTGCACTGGATAACCATTCCATGGGTGTGATCTTTGAAGAGCTGATCCGCCGTTTCAACGAAGAAAACAACGAAGAGGCGGGAGAACATTTTACCCCGCGCGATGTAGTCAAGCTGATGGCAAAGCTCATATTTTTGCCGGTTGCCGACAAAATTGAGTCAGGCACCTATCTGGTGTATGACGGCGCTTGTGGTACGGGCGGTATGCTGACCGTGGCGGAAGATACGCTCTTGCAACTTGCCAAAGAACACGGAAAAGAAGTTGCAATTCACCTGTATGGGCAGGAATCTCAGCCTGAAACCTACGCCATTCTCAAGGCCGACCTTTTATTAAAAGGCGAAGGCGCTGAAGCCGAAAACATGAAGTTCGGTTCAACGCTCTCCGCCGATGGCCATCCGTCAAGTGAATTTGACTTTATGCTCTCCAATCCGCCCTACGGCAAAAGCTGGAAGACCGACCAGGAACGCATGGGCGGCAAAGGTGAAATCAAAGACCACCGATTTGTTATCAACTATAACGGTGATCCCGAATACAAGATGATCACCCGTTCGAGCGACGGACAAATGCTGTTTCTCGTAAACAAGCTGTCCAAAATGAAAGGCAATACTGCCCGTGGAAGCCGTATCGCGGAGGTTCATAATGGTTCTTCTTTATTCACCGGAGATGCCGGACAGGGGGAAAGCAATATCCGCCGCTGGATTATTGAAAACGACTGGCTGGAAGCAATTGTTGCCCTGCCGGAAAACATGTTCTATAACACCGGTATTGCCACCTATATCTGGCTTTTGTCTAACCGGAAAAGTTTAGAGCGAAAGGGCAAGGTTCAGCTCATTGACGCGAGCGGATGGTTTGTGCCGCTTCGAAAAAACCTCGGAAAAAAGAACTGCGAGTTTTCCGAAGAGCAGATACGGCAGATTGCCGACTTGATTGTGAATCCCAGAGAAACTGAGCAGTCTAAAATCTTCCCTAATGAAACCTTTGGCCATCATAAAATTACGGTTGAACGCCCTTTGAAGCTGAAAGATATTGACCCCGAGAAAGCCTATTTACCAAAAGAGATCAAAGCTTTTGTGACAGAAGGAAAGGCAGATGAAAATGGTTTTCCTGTAATCAAAAAGATCCATAAGTCAGGCAAGGCCGATCCTCTGCACGGTCTGTTTGCGCGGACTATTGGTGGTAAAAAATGCGTGGTAGAGTATGAGCCGGATACCAATCTTCGAGACACGGAACAGGTTCCCTTATTGGAAGAGGGCGGCATAGAAGCCTTTTTTAAGCGCGAAGTATTACCCTATGTGCCGGACGCCTGGATTGACGAAAGCAAAACGCAGATCGGCTATGAAGTTTCCTTTACCCGCTACTTTTACAAACCAGTCCAGATGCGGACGCTTGATGAAATCATGAAGGATATTCGCGCCATTGAGAAAGAGACCGACGGATTATTGAATGAGATTGTAGGGGATGGGAAATAAATCCGCAGATGACACAGATGGACGCAGATAAGAAAGATTCAGAAACCTACGCAATCATTGGCGCTGCAATGGCTGTTCACCGTGAATTAGGCAACGGTTTTTTAGAGGCTGTTTATCAGGAAGCCTTAGAAAGGGAGTTTTCCAGTCAAGGGATTCCGTACGTTCGGGAACAAGAACTTAAGATATTCTACCGTGGTCAAGAGTTGAAGGCATGCTATAAGGCGGATTTTGTGTGTTTTGGTAATATAATTGTTGAACTGAAAGCCCTGCAGCAATTATCCGGTAATGAAGAAGCGCAAATTATCAATTATTTAAAGGCCTCCGGCTTAAACAAGGGACTTTTGCTTAATTTTGGGACCAGGCAATTGCAATATAAAAGATTTGTCTTTAATCTGCGAGAATCTGCGCAATCTGCGGATGGAGGAAAAGGCATGAGTCCGCAGATGACGCAGATGGACGCAGATAAAAGAACAAAATAGAATTGTTTTAAAGACGCTCATTTGCGCAATCCGCGGATAAAGGTGGTTGAACAATGAATTTGAAACCCTACCCCGAATATAAAGACTCCGGCGTGGCATGGCTGGGGGATGTACCGAAGCATTGGGAAATAGTCTCTGGTATGGCTGTGATTTTTGAAAAGCAGGTCAAAAATACCGGAATGAAAGAAAATACAGTCCTTTCACTAAGCTATGGACGTATTGTTATAAAATCGCAAGATAAACTTCACGGTCTGGTTCCTGAATCTTTTGAAACATACCAAATTGTTGAGCCCGGCGATATTATTATCCGTTCGACCGATCTACAGAATGATTGGACAAGTCTTCGCGTAGGGAAGGTTAAGAATAAGGGCATCATCACTTCTGCTTATCTATGTTTGAAGGTAAAAGGTAATTTGAACGGCGAATTTGTTTACTGGCTTTTACATGGATTTGATTTAATGAAAGTTTTTTATGGGATGGGTTCTGGGCTCCGACAGAACCTTTCATGGATTGATTTCAAAAGAATGCCAATGGTCATTCCAACAGAAGCCGAACAAACTACCGTCGCCCAATTCCTCTACCACAAAACCGCCCAGATTGCCCGCTTTATAAAAGCCAAAAAGCGGATGATTGAACTCTTGAAAGAGCAGAAGCAGGTGATCATTAACGATGCAGTAGCGGGGAAGATTGTTATAAAGGATGAAGGCGGAAGGCTAAAGGCGGAAAAAAGACCCGACTCATCCTTCCGCCCTCATCCTTCATCATTTCTTCAAACGGTACCAGAAGGATGGGAGGTAAGGAGGTTGCGAACAATTGCAACTGTCAAACCAAGTGGGGTGGATAAAAAATCCCATGAGGGCGAACTACCGGTTCAACTTTGTAATTATGTTGATGTTTATAAAAATCAAGAAATCAATTCATCTCTCAATTTTATGAAGGCTACGGCAACTCCAGAGGAAATAAAAAATTTTACTCTTATTCACGGTGATATTATAATTACAAAAGATTCTGAGACATGGGATGATATTGCCGTTCCAGCAATTGTTACAGAAAATATGGATGTTATTTGTGCTTATCATTTAGCTTTAATAAGAACAACTACACAAGAAATAACCAATAAATACTTGTATCGAGCTATTTCTGCCGATCCGATTGCCGATCATTTTCGGGTTTCCGCAAATGGAGTCACTCGTTTTGGATTATCTCAAGGAGCAATAAAAGATGTCCCTATTCCAATACCCTCAATCCAAGAACAATCCCAAATCGTTTCCTACATCGAAACCAAAACCGCCGCCATTGGAAAAGCCATCTCCCGCACCGAGCGAGAAATCGCCCTGATGCAGGAATACCGCACGCGTCTCATCTCCGATGTGGTAACGGGAAAAATAGATGTGCGGGATATTAAAATACCTGACGTTGCCGGCATTGATGATACACTTGATGAATCAATAGACGAACCCGAAGGCGAAGAAGAATTGGAAACAACGGAGGCGGAAGAATGAATCAGCAGACGACGCGGATAAACGCAGAAAAAAGAAAAAAAATTAAATGTTTAATTAATTCTAATCTGCGTTTATCTGTGTCATCTGCGGATAGAGAGAGGGAAACATGAATCCAACTGATATGTCCGAAAAAGGGCTTGAAACCCTTATTGCTCATTCCTTAATAAATGAAGCCGGTTATTCGCAGGGCGATTCCAAAGACTATGACCGCGAACACGCCGTTGACCTTGCCAAACTGATGGAGTTTGTAAAGATAACCCAGCCCAAGGCCTTTGAAGCGCTTTCTCTGGGTGAGGACACACCCAAACGCACCAAATTTCTGCATCGCTTGCAGGGTGAGATTGCCAAGCGGGGCGTGATTGATGTGCTGCGGCTTGGTGTAAGCGATGGGCATGTAAAGTTGGAACTGTTTTACGGAACGCCTTCTGAGCAAAACCCAAAGGCGCAGGAGTTATACAAACGGAACATTTTCAGCGTTACGCGCCAGTTGCAATACAGCATGGATAATACGAAGCTTGCCCTGGATATGGCGATTTTTATTAACGGCCTGCCGGTAATCACTTTTGAGTTGAAAAACAAAATCACCAAGCAGACTGTGGAAGATGCGGTTCAGCAGTACAAGCGCGATCGGGATTCCCGCGAGCTTTTGTTTCAATTCGGGCGGTGTGCGGTGCACTTTGCCGTTGACGACCACGAAGTGCGGATGTGTACTCATCTGAAAGACAAGGCGTCATGGTTTCTACCGTTCAACAAAGGCTATAACGACGGCGCTGGAAATCCACCAAACCCCAATGGCATTGCCACCGATTATCTCTGGAAAGAGGTGTTGCAGAAAGATAGCCTTACGAATATCCTGGAAAACTACGCCCAGATCATAGAAAAGAAAGACGAGAAAACCGGCAGGAAAAAACATGAACAGATATTCCCTCGTTACCACCAGCTTGATGTGGTGCGGAAACTCCTTGCTTCGGCGCCAGTTGATGGAGTCGGTAAGAGATACCTTATTCAGCATTCTGCCGGAAGCGGCAAGAGTAATTCCATAAGCTGGCTTGCGCATCAGCTTGTCGGACTGGAAAAAGAAGGCAAAGCCCTTTTTGGCACGATTATCGTCGTTACCGACCGCCGGGTGCTGGACAAGCAGCTTCGCGATAACATCAAACGCTTTGCGCAGGTCTCATCCATTGTTGGCGCGGTTACAGAAGGGTCGCAACAGCTTCGCTCGTTTTTAGAACAGGGGAAGAAGGTCGTCATTACCACGGTGCAGAAATTCCCCTTTGTGCTGGATCAGATCGGTGACCATCATCGCAACAATAGATTTGCCATTATTATCGACGAAGCACACTCCAGCCAGGGCGGCCGTACTGCATCAAAAATGAATATGGTGCTGGCGGAATCTACTGCTCAATACGGCGAACCAGAACCGGAAGAGGATATTGAAGATGCTATCAACAAGATTATGACCTCCCGCAAGATGCTTTCCAACGCGAGCTATTTTGCCTTCACCGCTACGCCCAAAAACAAGACTCTGGAAATATTCGGCGTGCCTTTTAAGGATGGCGACATGGTCAAACACCGTCCATTCCATGCCTACACCATGAAACAGGCAATTCAGGAAGGCTTTATTCTTGATGTTCTGCAGAACTATACACCGGTTGACAGCTATTACCGCCTGATAAAATCAGTTGAAAACGATCCTGAGTTTGATACCAGGCGAGCCAGGAAGAAACTCCGCCGTTATGTAGAATCTCACAATTACGCTATTCGCCAGAAGGCGGAAATCATGATTGACCATTTCCATGACGAAGTGATTGCCCGTCATAAAATCGGCGGTAATGCCCGCGCCATGGTGGTATGCAGCGGCATTGAACGGGCAATTCAGTATTACCATGCTTTTTGCGCTTATCTGACAGAACGGAAATCGCCGTATAAAGCAATCGTGGCCTTTTCTGGGGAATACGATTACGGCGGCAAGCATCTCACCGAATCGAATTTAAACGGTTTTCCGGGCAATACTATTCCGGACACCTTTCAGAATGATCCCTATCGGTTTCTTATTGTCGCTGATAAATTTCAGACAGGTTATGACGAGCCTCTTTTGCATACCATGTACGTGGATAAACAACTGTCGGGAATTAAGGCTGTACAGACATTGTCGCGCCTGAACCGGGCGCATCCTCTCAAAACGGACACCTTCATATTGGATTTCATGAATGACGCTGAAGTCATTCAATGTGCCTTTTCCGATTATTACAGGACAACCCTACTGAGCAATGAAACAGACCCTAATAAACTGCATGATTTAAAGGCTGCTCTCGATGGGTATCAGGTGTACACACAGTTTCAAATTAATGATGTTGTGTCGCTCCTCCTGAAGGGTGAAGCGAGAGAAAAAATTGATCCGATTCTCGATGCGTGTGTGGCTAATTACAATATTGAACTTGACGAAGATGGACAAGTGGATTTTAAGGGCAAAGCAAAGGCGTTTGTGAGAATGTATAACTTCCTCGCATCCATTCTCTCCTATGCCAATGCTCAATGGGAAAGGCTGTCGATATTCCTCAATTTTTTGATCCCAAAACTGCCTGCTCCAAAAGAAGACGATTTATCCAAAGGAATCCTTGAAACGATAGATATGGACAGTTATCGCGTAGAGATACAAGCTGTCCATAAAATCCAGTTGGTCGACGACAATGCAGAGATTGATCCCATTTTGATTGGCGGCGGCGGTAAAAAAGCAGAACCCGAACTGGACCGTTTGAGCAACATCATCAAGGCATTTAACGAACAATTTGGAAACATAGATTGGAAAGACGCCGATAAAATACGAAAAATTATAGCCGAAGAACTTCCGGGAAAGGTTTCTGCAGATAAAGCCTATCAAAACGCCATGAATCAAAATGATAAGCAAAATGCAAGAATCGAACACGACAAGGCTCTTGAGCGGGTCATTGTAGAGATGCTTACCGACCACACCGAGCTGTTCAAACAATTTATGGACAATCAGAGTTTCAAGAAATGGCTGGCAGATACAATATTTACTGAAACATACAAAAAGAAGTTGGCCTGATATGGAAAACGGGTTTAACAAGGAGCTCCACCGGACGAGGATTCCGCTACCAACTCATCCCTGCCGGGGTGGGTCGCGGGGTCGCACCTTGACAGGCCGTCCGAGAATGCAAAATCGTAAAAATTCAGATGTTGATTTACAAGGACTTATGACTTGAGAAATCATAAAAAAGTGAATTCTCGGACAACCTGTTAAATATTGATATTTCCCATGATGCTATTATAATAACTTCTCAAACTATCTTCCACCTTAAATTTCAGCGGAAGAACTTATGGCAGGACCTTTTACGCATGGAATATTCAGGTGTGTACTCCTTCCTGAATATTTGCTTACTACAGTTAGCCTTAAATTTTTTTGTATTGGATTTGAAAAAACCAAGGAATTTGGTAATGAGTAGATAGAAATACGCCCACCTGAGTTTAATGATACCGACTGCTTTGGGTTATTTTAAGCTTTCTTATCTTTATCAACGATCTCGCCAGGCCCGGTGCCTATCCCTGGCCAAATCTTTCTACCAGGATAGATGGTTGTGTTTATTCCGGTATGGACATTATCAGCGATTATGGCCCCAAACTTCCGCCTGCCGGTATCAATCAATTCGCCTTTCACCTCAGACTTCACATTTTTGTTGTCATGCCTTAAATTCGCCGTTATCGTGCCAGCTCCCAGATTGCTATTTTCTCCCACAACGCTATCTCCAACATACGAAAGATGGGGGACTTTCGCTTTATCCATAATGATACTATTTTTTATCTCAACTGCCTGCCCAACATGGCAGTTATTCCCGATGGTGGTGTTCCCTCGTAAAAAACAGTTCGGTCCTATGGTGCTGTTTTCGCCAATAACAACATTCCCGTCTATATACGTCCCCGACAAGATTACCGTCCCTTTTCCTACGTGAATTTTCCCTTTTACGGTAACATTATTCTCTAGCGTACCTTTTATCTCGTCTTTTATTCCAGAGACCAGGATGTTATTTGCCTGGATTAAGTCCCATGGGTACCCAACAGATAGCCAATGCCCTTTTACCGTTTCACATACCACCTTCTCTTCTTTAACAAGCTCGTTGATGTAGTCAATTATTTCATATTCACCCCGCAAACTTTTCTTCAGTTTAAAATTGAATACATTTTTATCGAAGACATATAAACCGGTATTCGCTGTATCTGACACATAGGTTTGGGGTTTTTCAACAACCTTTCTGACATCTTTCCCTGACAGAACGAAAACTCCGAATCTGCTTGGATCCTCTACCTTGCATCCTAAAACAGCGTATTTATGCTTTAAACATGCTTGTATGTCCTTCCTGGAAAAGATATCGTCACCGCCTAAAACGAGGAATTTGTTTTTAATGATGTCTTCAACGCACTTCACGGCATGTCCTGTACCTAGCTGTGTGCTCTGTTCTACATACTGAATTCTTAGCTTCCCGTATTTCTGCCCAATTTCATTTATAATCATCTCCTTTTTAAATCCAACGATGATAATCACCTCGCTCACCAAACCCTGCAATGCATCCAGATTGTGCTTTAGTATCTCTTTGTTCATTACCTTCAGTAATGGTTTTGGCTTTGTTACTGTCAGAGGCCATGTCCTGGTACTTTTTCCTGCAGCCAGAATAATCGCTTGTGTCATAATTTAAACCCCGATCTCTTTTTTTATACCCTGGGCAATTTCATTTGCCATTTTAGAAATTTCTTTTTTATTCTCACCTTCAACCATAATCCTGCACAAATTCTCTGTTCCGGAAAATCTAACGAGCACTCTTCCCTTCTCTCCCAATTTTTCCTCTGCCCTTCTGATGTCCTTCTTTACCTCCAGGTTGTCGATATCTTTTTTTTCTTTTACGTTAACGTTGACGAGCACCTGGGGCAAGGATTTCATGCATTCCTTTAACTTGCTTAGTTTTTCGCCTTTCCCTTTCATAACTCCCAGCAATTGTAAGGCAGAGATGATCCCATCCCCTGTTGTTGTATAGTTTGAGAATATGATATGCCCGGACTGTTCACCGCCCAAAACATATCCTTTTTTTCTCATCTCATTAATAACGTACCTATCTCCCACCTTGGTCTTTACAACACGGATACCCTTTTCGTCCATTGCAATATCAAACCCTTTGTTCGTCATGATCGTGGTAACAACGCAATTTTTTTTCAACAGATTTTTTTCTTTCAGGTGAATTGCGCATATTGCGATAATATGGTCACCGTCGACGTTGTTTCCCTTTTCATCACAAACGATAACCCTGTCTGCATCGCCATCCAATGCTATTCCGATATCCGCCTTCTCTTGTTTCACTACGCCCATCATTGTTTCAGGATGCAGCGCCCCGCAATTCAGATTTATGTTCAGTCCGTCTGGCTTATCGTTGAGCACCACGACTTCTGCGCCTAGCTCTCTCAATATATGCGGAGCAGTGTCATATGCAGCGCCGTTGGCGCAATCCAGGACAACTTTTAATCCCTGCAAACTCAGGCCTTTCACAGATGCCTTTGCAAATTCAATATACCTTCCTTTTGCATCGCTAACGCTGTAAGCAGTTCCTATAAAATCTCCTGTTATGTGTTCTGTTTTTACTTCTTCCGTTAAGATATATTTTTCGATTTCTTCCTCACCCTCGTCGGACAACTTATAGCCGTCGCCACCGAAGATCTTTATTCCATTATCTGCGGCAGGATTATGGGATGCGCTGATTACCATACCTGCATCGGCATTCAACGATTTTGTTATATGGGCGATAGCAGGTGTTGGCATATAGCCAACCAGGAGAACATCCGCTCCTGCAGATAAAATCCCGGATGTCAATGCATTTTCTATCATACAGCCACTCAGCCTGGTATCCCTGCCGATGACGACTTTGGGCCTTTTCTTTCCAGATTTTCCTTTAACGATAAGGGCCGTTGCCTTCCCTATGCTTACAACGAGTTCTGGCGTCATGGGGAATTTGTTTGCAGTACCCCGTATGCCATCAGTTCCAAATAATTTTTCCATGGTAATTTATATAGTTAAAAATAAATGTGTTCACTAGTTACGTGAAGAATATTAAAGCAAAAATACGGAGGATTGCAATCTATTTTATGACGCAATACCCTAATGGTGCCGTGGAGAAAAACAGATCATGTGTCTATGGAAAGCTGGCTACCATGCAGATACTTGCGGGAAAACGATAAACAGTTTCTAGGCAGAAAGGATTTTATCTGGTGAATTACAGAGTTTTTCCACAACACATACGTTGCAGTGCGGCTTTCTGGCAACACAGGTATGCCGGCCATGGGTACCCAGGACAAGGCATGATCGTGTCCATTTTTCCCGGGGAATGATTTTACAAAGTTCCTGTTCGACTTTATCGGGATCGTTGGCTTTCGCCAGTTCCAGACGGTGGGAGACACGGAAGACATGGGTATCAACAGCCATAGCTGGTTTCCTGAAAACGTTGCCCATAAGCACGCTTGCCGTCTTTCTGCCCACCCCTGGCAGGGTCACGAGGTCTTCCATCGTGTCTGGCACCTTGCCCCCAAATCTTTCAACCAGTTCTTTACCACAGGCAATAATATTTCTTGCCTTGTTTTTGTAAAAACCGGTAGAGCGGATTTCCTGTTCAAAGACGTCTTGTCCCGCAGTGGCGAAATCCTTTGCTGTTTTGTATTTTTTAAAGAGCACCTCAGTTACCTTGTTGACCCGTTCATCCGTGCACTGTGCGGCAAGAATGGTGGCAAAGAGTAATTCCAGAGGATTTTTATACTGTAAGATGAGCTTTGCATTCGGATACGCCTTTTCGAGGCGTGACAGTATTTTTTCTACACGTTCTTCCGGCATTTTATAACTCCAAATAGATAATTTTTAGGAAATCATGCAGTATCAGGGATATAATCGGTTTTTCTACTTTATTAAAATCGGGAGTTACGCTCATCCTTATCGATTATTGTGTTGCCTAACGGCTGGTGTTAGCCACAAGTGATCGGGACGGATACAGCTCAAGAGCAAAAAAACGAAGTCCGAAAAATACTCCCTCACCTCACAAAATCCTGCCTGTCGGCATGCATGCTTTGTTGACACGAATTAAGGTGCTTCATTTCCTGATGACTTCATTGTGAAGGTTGTCTTTTCTTAATTCCTGCCAGTAATTCATCAAGTGCCAGGCGCTGAGACTGAGGTCACAATAACTTGATCTTTTGTGGTGCGTTTTTTACGGAAAAATTATTTTCCATTGAACGTGACAGTAAAGGCTTTTAACATCCAAAAAACAAAGCTGTTACTCCATTTCTGAATTTTATGAGCATAAAGCTCTTCGTATCAGCTTCCATATCAAAAATACATCGTTTTGTTCAATCCTGCAAGCACTTTTTACCATGGAGGAGGGTGTACGAACATCAAATGATTCAGCTGCGATTGATCAAAAAACAGTACGGTGCTAATTATTTCTGCATTTCTTTTTATATATCATAACTTTTCCCAACACATTAGTATTTCGAAAAACGCGACATCTCAGATGTTTTATAATTCGGTTCTGGTTCCGAAGCTTTCACCAAGATTATTAAAATTCCGGAATGTCGTTGAAACCAGCCCGCTCATTATTTACACTTAAACCGATGAACATTGAATTCTTTCAATCCATCGCTTTATCAGTAGCCAATGAACGCTCTGTGAGTGTTGTTTTTGGTAATATCGTGAATGGGTTGGCTGACAGTCCGGATGTTGTTCTTGCCAGGATTTGGCTTATAGAGCCGGGTGATTTGTGTCAGGGCTGTCCCTGGTTGAAAAATTGTCCCGATCAAATGAGATGTCTGCATCTGGTGGCAAGTAACGGACAGTCTCTTCATCGCAAACAGCGATATACCGGGCTGAAAGGTCATTATAAACGCTTTCCCCTTTACACGACTGAATCGTATGACAATACTGCTACCGGGAAAATTGGCTATATTGGTGGAACTGGCAAGGCTATTCTACGAAACGATATCATTGAGAATCCTAACTGGCTGCTGGATCCGGATTGGGCAAAACGGGAAAAAATAGCTAGTTTCGCCGGACAACCACTTGTCTTTCGGGGCGAAACACTTGGTGTGCTGGCGCTTTTCAGCAGAAAGGTCCTGGAGCAATCGCACCTGGTGATGCTCCGAACCTTTGCCTACAATGCTGCGTCTGCAATTGCCAATGCCAGAGCATTTGAAGAAATCGAACAGTTACGCCACCGTCTTGAACTGGAGAATGAATATCTCCGCGACAAGGTGCGGGACGTGGCTGCCTTTGGAAACATCGTGGGACGGAGTCCAGCGTTGGAAAAAATTCTCCGGCAAATCGAGCTGGTAGCGCCCACCGACGCGACCGTGCTAATCCATGGAGAGTCAGGGACGGGAAAAGAACTCATCGCCCTGGCGATTCATCAGAGAAGCAAGCGAAAAAATCAACCCCTCATTAAGGTCAACTGTGCATCCATCCCCCGGGAGCTCTTTGAGAGTGAGTTTTTTGGACATATAAAGGGCGCATTCACGGGAGCGCTGAGGGACAGGACTGGCAGGTTTCAGCTTGCAGACGGGGGAACACTCTTTCTTGACGAGGTGGGAGATATACCCCTGGAACTGCAAAGCAAATTACTGCGCGTGCTTCAGGAAGGCGAGTTCGAAAGGATTGGCGAGGAGAAGACCCGGCGGGTAAATGTGCGGGTAATTGCAGCGACCAACCGGGACCTGAAAAAGGAGATGGAGGCAAAACGGTTCCGGCACGACCTGTACTTTCGGTTGAGCGCCTTTCCCCTGGAAATCGTTCCCCTCAGAGAAAGGAAGGAAGACATTCCCCTCTTAGCGAAAGAATTTGTAAAGCAGATATGCCAGAGCATGGGGCTGAAGGAATTGCCATTAAAGGAAAAGCATATTCTTCAACTCCAGAACTATGACTGGCCTGGAAATATACGGGAACTGAGAAATGTGATTGAGCGTGCAGTAATCGTGTCGAGAAGTAGTGAGTTGAGATTGGAGGTACCGGAAATTCATAGAGAAAATGCCTTACCGATAGTGCCCAATTATGCAAAAAAGATGGAACAATCGGGTGAAATCCTGACGTATGAGGATTTACGAAGGCTGGAAAAGGAAAATATTCTGAATGCGCTCCACAAATCAAATTGGAGGGTGTCAGGCGCTGGCGGCGCAGCGGAACTCCTCGGTATGAAACCTACCACCCTGGCATCTCAAATGAAGGCATTTGGAATTCACAAACGGTCTTAGCCTGCATTTTTCATATAAAAAAAAGAAGCTGCGCGAAATTTGCGCAGCTTCTTTTTTGCAAACCACTGCCTTACAAGAAAACAACGAATTTAAATTAGTGCATCTCTTTCATTGATCTGGCGCCTTTATCATCTTTACCTTCACCATAATGAGGTTTTCCACCATCCTTCATCCCCAGTTCCTTTATCTTCCTGTTGATGTACTCAACTTCTTCAGCAGGAGCATGATGCGTATCCAACCAACCTGGATCAGGACACAGATCGAATATGGTCTTGCCAGGATGATTCTTTACGATGTAAGGACCGGTCAAATGATCAAGCCATTCGCCAGTTTTCCAGTAGCTTTCCGGAACCCAAGTGATGCCAACCTTCTTCTCCAGAGCAGCAAGCCTCCTTGCCTGAGTAGCGTCCTGTTTTATATTAACCAGCCAACGATCCATACCGAATGAACCATCGTTGTAGGTGGCATCGTTCCACGAACCATGCGCCATACCCTTAAAGATGTATGTCTGGAAATATCCAACACTCTCAAAGCACAGCCTTTCTATATCTGAAACGTTCGACATCCTGAACTCGCCAGATTCACCAGCCTTACCTCCAAACGCCGGATCATCATGATAAGCGCCGATCTTCAAACTCCATACGTGCTGACCTGACCAGTCAGGGCACAGATCCTTTGGCATTGGGTCCGCAACACCATCCTTGACAAGATCTGCAGCCACTTGAAATGTTTCGCGATACTTCAAACCAGCATCCTTAACGGCTTCATCCATTGCCTGCAGGTTTTCCCTGGCAAATCTTGGTGAATGACAATCGTCGCACACGGATGCCCAACGGTCTCTCTTCTCTTTCCAGATTGGAGCGCCACGATCCGCCATAGACATACCCATACTGGTATACACCGTGCCAAACCTCTGCACGTTATGATGACCACCCCTCATATGGCAGTACTGGCAGGTTGGACCAACATAGTCTGCATCGGCCAACTTCTTCGTCCAGTCAAACTGTTTTGGGTCCCACTTGTTTATCTGATACACCGTACCATGGAGACCAATATCATATGCCTCCCAGTCCCTGTGATCCTTACCCCAATGACACGTCTTGCACTGTTCTGACTTTCTTGCAATTTTTGGATCAAACTGATGCCTCTGGTGGCAGGTGCTGCACCTTTCTTCCGGGCTTGTATGACAGAATGTGCAACCAGCCGTGTCTCCCGGTGGTCTTTCAATTGACCACGCACATTCCACCTGCGCAAAGCTCGAACAAGATGCGTGTGAACCGATACCGCCCTGACCCTGCTCACTGTACTGTGTCTCGTGGCATTCGCTCGTTCCGCATGCCTTTGATGATGGCATGGTCAGCTTCTGATGATTGTTGCCATGGCAGGTATCACAACCGGTTGGGCTTGGTTCAGCCCTTGAATGGGCGCTCTTCTTGTAATCCCTTACAATTCCAGGGGTCATAACGGAATGACAGGCAATACATTGCTCTAATTGAAAGGTACCCTTGATCGGGTTTGACGGTCTTACCTCATCCCTGTTGTACATATAGTCCGGGATGTAATAACGATAAGCAGGTAATGTCCTCCAGAACTTACTATATTTTCCAGGATACGCTGGCGGATTCTCGTGCTTAGGATATCCCATATATTTTGCACCCAAGCCTGAAAAGAATACCTTGCCGTTATTATCTGGTTCGCCTATCTGCCCATACACTTCGTGTGGTACCCAGTGGGTGATGATTTCTACGGCCTTTGCCTCTTTCGTCATCAGGTTGCCAACCACCCCCATCGCTCCACAACCTAGTAATGCCGACGCTAACGTTACTTTCAAAAATTTACCCATCACATCCTCCTTTTTCACTTCCTCATAGTGGTATAAAATAACCAACTCTCATGCATTCAACAGAACTTCTATGAAACAAAATGTTTAATAAGCATATTCACGACCTCCTTTCTCTGGCAAATTTTTATACAGCTATGCATATTTTCCCGTGTTTTCGCATAAAACCGGGCAATACTCCTCCGTGGTATCTCTTCTATGTTTTTCCCACGCAGAAAATATTTGTATCGAAAATAGTATGCCCCGCCAAGCAGATGCAGTATGTTCCCAATACTCAGTACGATAATGACATAAAAAGCCATTGGGAAAAGATACATTGCAAATGGCATCAGAAAGAGAACCGGCGATCTTTTTAACAGATAAAGTGTAGTTGACATTTTTGTCCTCACCTTCTCCAGTCACAAAGACACAACAACCTAAGATAGTTGTGTCTTTGTGACATGGTTGTTTAAGGCCTTCCATTCTGAGTAATGGACAAAACCCATTTTTCCGATAACAAGGTATTGTCTTTACTACCTGCGGCATCCTGAGAACTCAGATTTTTTCCTACCAGGCAAGTATCCATGTATATCTTGCCATCACTGAATTTGCTGTATCTGGATTTAATCAAATCTTCCACGCCGACATCAACCACATTTATTTTCTGGTCGTTGCTGAATTTTACGGCATGGAATACCCTTTCTATTGGCAATGAAATATCTCCCTGAAAAAATTCTGTGAGTTCACAGAAAAATACTGGTTCATCTCTTCTCTTTACATAAAGTATCTTCTTGTCGAGACCGATTGAAGTTATTTCGCCCTCGATTAAGGCATTTTTAGGATCAACCCCCAATCTCCCCTGTTCCCGTTCGCTGCAAAAACGCCGGTTGATATGTCAGCGACAAGGAGCAATGCCATTATCTTTGAAATATGAACCTTCATTGTAAACCCTTTTTGAAAAACGTTTATTGTGTAACGATATATACTGTCACGGTCTTCTGACAATCTTGCAAACCTTCATTCATATTATCAGCCTCCCTTCACAATAACCCTAGAAGATAGAACGGCATTACATCAATTTCTTCTCGTTCTGCATTTTTAAAAAACAAAATATATGCCAATGCCTTCAAGCATAGCTCAACAACAATGATACCAATTGTTTGTGACTTATAAAACATCGATAAATATACTTACGGAATTTTAAATAATTACGAAAATAAGTATTTATGCTTACGATATTTCGTAACAATGATGGTTGGCAATTTTATGTTTAAAAATTGCGATGTTTTAGCGTAAGCATCCGAATGCCACTGTCCTATTTCTACAAGGGTATGTTTCCATGAGGACTTTTTGTCACCCGCTGGCGAGGAATGAAGGGGATGGCTTTTCTCTCTTGATTATATGCGAAAACCGCATTGGCGATACTCCGATAGTGCGTGCGAAGAACTCCGCCTGAGGTAATATCTGTTTCTCCCTGGATTTCTGCCAGGAATTCTCCCGAAAGAATCGTTGGTAAACCATTCTTGACTAAGCTTGTACCTCCTTATCGACCTTTGTGATCATGAGTCAGCGTAGCCAGTCTGCTTGAAGGTGGAGTTCGTAAATCGACAAGGCTATTTCATCACATATTGCGCTGAACGGCAAATGATCCCCTATCTTTTACGACTTTCTGGATTAAGCCCATTGTCCATTTCTCAGTAAAATTTCCACATATTCAGTCGTGGCATTCTTTGATATAATTATGTACGATAAATTTCTCTTTCTCAACAACGAGTGCATGACCGTGATTCAAGAGAACGAACTTTATAGAAAGGTAGCAGACGCCTGCCAGATGGGGACGGCTGAAGCATTTCATCTGCATAGCCGCATACATCGATTGCGATGGTTTGGTCGCTCTGACATATGGGTCAAACGGGACGATGAACTGAGTTTTGGAGTGTCGGGGACCAAGTTGCGCAAACATGCTTCTGTGATACCTTTTTTAAAACAACAAGGGATCGGGGAAGTGGTGGTGATTGGCGGGGCGCATTCGAACAATGTGCTTTCTGCAGCTCAGACGCTTACAGAAAATAATATCAGAATAATCCCCTTTCTTCTCGGCCCGCCACATCGAAAACAGGGGAATGCAAAATTACTCTCGTTGTTTGTTGACGACAATGAGATTCATTGGATTTCACGCTCCCGGTGGGCAGATTGCACAGCCCTGGCAAACAACTACGCAGAGAAAAGAAGGTCTGAAGGAATAAAGATTTTCGTTCTTCCTGAAGGGGCGCATCATCCATTAGCCGTACCAGGCGCTCACAGCCTGCTCGTTGATATCCTTCGCAATGAGAGGGAAGCTGGTGTCCGATTCGATCATATTTTTATCGATGCCGGCACCGGGATGGTAGCACAGTCTTTGCTGGCCGGAGCCGCTGCCCTTGAGAGAAAAACCGTATTTCATATCGTAGTACTTGCAGGTTTGTTTGAGGATTTCAAGTCGGGATTATCGCAGGTTATTCAATACACCGGGGATGTTATGCAGATTTTTCCTGATTCATTACCTGACTACCATTTGTACTATCCTGTAACCGCCAGGTCTTTTGGAAGTACCAATAGGACTATCCTTAGAGAAATACAGCGTATTGCCAGAGAGGATGGAATTCTAACCGATCCCATATACTCAGCCAAGCTGTTTCTTACGGCGCGGCAAACAATTACCGACAAGCGATTGGAAGGGAATATACTCCTGATTCACACCGGAGGCGGATTGGCCTTAAGTGGTTTTTTAGATCATTCCGTATTCCATTCTACAGTTGAATAACGCCAGCAGAGAGGAGTAGAGTACCGCCAAAATCTCTATTTTCAAAACGGGGACTTGATTGCAGCTTCCGCCGTGCTGTCGGATAAATGCGATATCCCCCGGGTTGTCTTATACTTGAAAATCGAGCGATTAATAGCTAAAATACTTAATGAGACTATATAATAATAAGAAATTTTACCAATGAAATAAAAAATTTCCTTCGGACAAAAGCAGACAGTATCATGTTATCTTTGAAAATAAAACCGTTGAAGGAGGTGTCGTATGATTGCAGAGATTAGTGTGATTCCTATCGGAAAGGGAATTGATCTCGCCGGCCACGTTGCCAGCATTGTCAAAATCATTGACGAAAGTGGTTTGGAGTACAAGCTCCATGCCATGGGTACGCTCGTCGAAGGGGAGAGTGACCGGGTTTTTGATCTGATCAAGAAATGTCATAACAAGATGTTGGAGCTGTCAGAAAGAGTGTATACTACAGTAAAGATAGATGATCGAAAGGATAAGAGAACAAAGATGCTCGAACATAAAGTATTGGTGGTAGAAAAGGAACTTGGAAAGAGTTTAAAGAAATAAGGATGTCCAAAACTATTGAGCAAAGATTATGAAGAATACCGCTGTGAGACATAAGGTTTTTTTATCGGGCTTGATATGTGTGCTGTTCATTTTATCAAACATTTTTATTAACCATTTACTGGGGGATAATGTTATGCAATCTGCAAAAGGAAAAAAGGCTGTAATGATTATTGCCAGTAATAATTTTAGAGATGAAGAGTTGTTAAAGCCGAAGGAAGTTTTGGAGAAAAACGGTGTGGCTGTTACCGTCTCTTCTTCTTCATTAAAAGAGTCTACAGGCATGCTGGGGGCAAAAGTAAAACCTGATATCTTATTAACCGACATTCGTGTGGCAGATTATGATGCCATTGTGTTCGTTGGAGGCTCCGGCGCTAACGAATATTGGGACAACCCAACTGCCCATAAGATCGCGAATGATGCAAATAACGCAAAAAAGATTGTAGGGGCAATTTGCATTGCGCCGGTAACGCTTGCAAAGTCCGGTTTGTTAAAGAACAAAAAGGCTACCACCTATTCTTCAACAGTACAAGACATAAAATCTGGTGGTGCAAACTATACTGGCGCCGATGTAGAAAGAGATGGGAACATTATTACCGCCAATGGCCCTACTGCGGCACAAAAATTTGGAGAGACTATTGTCAAAGCGCTCAGTCAATAGATGTATCGCTTAAAAGCACTAAGCATGAACTCACAAAATGAAACAGTTAAGCAGGCTTTGATGTATTGTCACGAGTTTATAAAGCGGAGCCGGACTTGAAGAAGCATATTTTATTATCAGGGAAACCGGGTATAGGAAAGACATCGCTAATTAAAAGAATAATACCTCTGCTAGGAATGGATGCCGGGGGATTTTTTACCGAGGAGATCCGTGTTATGGACAGACGTATGGGTTTCAGGATTGTCACGCTGGATGGTTCGGACGGTATTCTGGCTCATATTGAATGTAATAGCAATTATAAAGTTGGCAAATATCGGGTCGATCTCGATTCCTTTGAAAAGGTTGCTATACCAGCATTGGAAGATGCTATAAGGAATAAATCCATTGTAGTGATCGATGAAATTGGAACCATGGAACTCTTTTCAATAAAATTCAGGGAATTGGTAAAGAAAATCCTCAACAGCGATAAAACCCTTCTTTGTACAATCAAAGAAAGCGATGATGCCTTTACTGAAGAGATAAAAAGGCGCAATGACGTAACGCTTGTAATGGTAAATTATGACAATAGAGAGACCTTGCCGGAAACGATATTAAAGATGTTACAGAAATAAAAATGTGTTAAAGCACATCCTTATCCCCTACACGGGTAGAGACGGCGTTTTGGCAACTCATAGTAGTCCCTCCCTTCGCAATGGGGACATACAAAACCATCAGGTCAGCGAAGCTCAATAAGTCTCTTTTGACAGTCTTCTTCTGTCTGAAAGTTCTCCAGGAATTTTATATGACTTGCCTCTTTATAATCTTTTACCATCACTCTTTCCTCCGTATAATTTTTGAATTATTCGATATCCATTCTAATTATACGGAATCTTTCGGAGAGAACTCAGCGACCATTTATTTTTATAAAATAGTACTATCGGCTGACAAGAAGAGATTCCCTCCCGTTCATTCCCCCAGAAAAAACAAAAAAAGCTTGCATTCTTCTTCATTAATTTTATATCATCCTTTTCAAAGGAAAGCAATTTTCTATCATCTTGACTTCTCCAGGGAGTGAAGACCATGCAGAAAGCTTGCTCCGCAACAATAAGTTCGAACAGGACCATCAAATGCCCATCAGGCAAGTCGGAAACGGACAGGAAGCCAAAACTCATGTCCGAAGGCTGGGGACATGTTCAAATACCCGGTGCGCTCGACCGTAAATATCCAAATGCACCGAAGGAATGGCGCTGGCAATGGGTCTTCCCACAGGAAAACCGATGGAAGAATACAAAGACTGGTGAAGAAGGACGGTATCATATCCACGAGACAATTCTACAGCGGGCAGTCAAGGAAGCCGTCCGCAAGGCGGGTGTAGTCAAGCACGCCGGATGCCACACCTTCCGTCACTCCTTTGCCACGCATGTGCTTGAGGCCGGCTATGATATTCGTACCATTCAGGAGCTTCTTGGCCACAAAGACGTCAGCACGACGATGATCTACACCCATGTCTTGAACAAAGGCGGTCATGGTGTCCGAAGTCCCGTTGATAGGCTATAGGTCGGTTTATACAGACGGTATAAACCGGAATAGGTGATTAGAGAAAAACATACAAGGGCTTTATAAGAAACAAGTTACACTGCGTGATAAGAAGCACGGCAACTTCTTATATATATTGAAACAGTCTGTGTTTGCCGTTTTATACAGACTATATAATTATTGTTGGGTCACAAAAATAAACAGAATCTGCCGACTATGCCTGAAACGCTGAAAATGATATGATTACTCAATCCATGCATAAACTCGACAACATTCGCAAATCGTTCAATGGGTCAACGAGCAGGTCGGACCGCTCTGAAATTGGTCAGTTCCTGACCCCTGTCGCGATAGCAAAGTTCATGTCATCTATGTTCGAAAGTGGAGCTCAACGAGTGAAGATTTTGGACCCAGGGGCCGGGGCAGGAGTACTTTTTGCGACCTGTGTTGAAACTCTGATTTCAAGAGCAGAGCGCCCCCAATCGATAGAAGTCGTTGCCTATGAAACGGACTGTGCCATTTTGCCGTATCTCGAAGATACCATGAGAAGCTGTCAATCCCTTTGCGTATCTAAGAGTATCGAATTCCACGGCGCTATAAAAGCCGAAGATTTTATCTCTGCTGCCATAAATGAGAAGGATACGTCTCTATTCCTATCGCCGGGTAGACGATTCACTCATGCTATTCTTAACCCTCCGTACAAGAAAATCAACGGCCAGACGGCTATGAGCAGAAAGCTCTATTTGTCCGGCATAGAGGTGGCAAATCTTTATGCAATATTTGTCTGGCTGTCTATGTCCTTGCTTGAGCAGGGCGGCCAGATGGTTGCAATAACACCCCGGAGCTTCTGCAACGGCCCATATTTCAATAAATTTCGTTTTGCTTTATTGCGCAGGATGAGTTTGAAACGGATTCACGTCTTCGAATCCCGCAAGAAGGCCTTCGGAGACGACTACGTGCTGCAAGAGAACATAATCTATAACGCAGCACGGGGGCTTCAGAAACCTGATTCTGTCTTAATCTCAGTCTCAGAGGGCCTTGATTTCGACAGGGCAAGCACCTTGGTGGTGCCTTATGGTCAAGTTGTCCTTCAGGGTGACCGGGATATGTTTATTCACCTTGATATCAAAAAAGCAGGTGTTACCCCGTTGGAGCAGATTAAATCCTTTACCTCATCTCTAGACAAGTTGGGGTTGAATGTTTCCACCGGGCGCGTAGTCGATTTCAGAGCACGAGAATATCTCAAACAGTCTGCCGAGCATGGGGACGTTCCTCTCATCTACCCGTGTCATTTCGCCAATGGCTTTATCGAATGGCCTGCAGAATCCGATAAGAAACCGAACGCCATCGCGTCAAATGAAGACACCTCAACCCTTCTTGTTGAAGCCGGATTCTATGTTCTTACCAAAAGGTTTTCGTCTAAGGAGCAGCAGAGACGCATCATGGCGGCCGTTTACGACCCTACCCGCATCGACGCAGCGTATGTTGGTTTAGAGAACCACCTGAACTACTACCATCAAAACGGTAGAGGGCTACCAGCCGATTTGGCAAAGGGGCTTGCGCTATACCTCAATTCCACAATGGTTGACCGCTATTTCCGGATTTTTAGCGGACACACACAGGTGAATGCCACGGATCTTCGAAAGATGCCGTATCCTTCTCGCGAGCAACTCACGCGTCTTGGTGCGTCCATCGGTGAAACCATGCCTGACCAGGAAGCTATAGATTCCATCATCGAAAAGGAGTGTTCGAACTTTGGCAAATGAGATGAGTGGACAAAAGGCGGAGAAGAAGATCGAAGAGGCTCTCACCATCTTGAATGAACTCGGTCTTCCGAAGCAGCAACAAAACGAGCGCTCCGCCTTGACGCTGCTTTCCCTGCTGGGCCTCAAGCCTACAAACAAATGGAAAGATGCATCTGATCCGCTTATGGGCATAACTCCCATGATGGATTTTTTTCAGGAGCATTACGGAAAGAAGTATGCGCCAAACACTCGCGAAACAGTACGCCGCCAAACAGTCCATCAGTTTTTGCAGGCAGCCTTAATCGTCGCAAATCCTGACAAACCTGTAAGGCCGACCAATAGTCCCAAAGCAGTGTATCAGATTGAGCCGTCTGTTCTCAAACTGCTTCGAGGCTTTGGGAAGCCAGGATGGAAAAGCAAATTGCTTCAGTATCTTCGGACTGTAGACACGTTGAAGAAGCTGTATGCACGTGAAAGGGAAAAGAGGCGATTGCCCGTCAATCTCGCAAACGGCCAGGAAATTCAGCTCTCTCCGGGTGGCCAGAACGTTTTGGTAAAGAAGATCGTGGATGATTTCTGCCCATTATTCACGCCAGGAAGTTACGTCATTTACGTTGGCGATACCCAAATGAAGTGGGCCTACTTCGATTCAGATGCTTTGTCGCGGCTAGGTGTCACGATGGAGGGACACGGGAAGATGCCGGATGTTGTCGTATATTATGCGGAAAAGAACTGGCTGGTTCTCATTGAGGCTGTAACGAGCCACGGACCCGTGAACCCTAAACGAAGGCAGGAATTGAAGGCATTGTTTTCCGGATCAACGGCAGGCCTTGTTTTCGTAACCGCGTTCCTTGATCGAAAGGCCATGGTGAAGTACCTAAATGACATCTCTTGGGAAACCGAAGTCTGGATCGCCGAGTCCCCGACCCACCTCATACACTTCAATGGTGAACGTTTTCTCGGACCCTATGAAGACTGAATGACCCAACAAATTCATGCAGCCGACCTCGTACCTCGGCGGCTGATGTTAGCGTTGGCACGCCTCTTGTAAAATAAGGTAAAAAAATATTATGCCCCTTTTCGAGATAGCCAATCAGAAATTATCAGTTTTGACGCAATCCAATTTTGCGCTCGAAAGAAATCTACAAAGTCTTATCGAGAGTAATTTGGAAACCGTTTTCAATTGCCGTCTTGTAAAATCCGAATTCCCTACTGGCTATCAGCATTCGGGCAGGATAGATACTCTGGCTTTATCGGAAGATGATAACCCCGTAATTATCGAGTACAAAAAAGTAGAATCATCTGAACTTGTAAATCAAAGCCTTTTCTATCTGGCGTGGCTAAAAGACCATCAAGGCGATTTTGAAAGAGCCGTTCAAAAAGCATTGGGGAATTCGGTTGAAGTTGATTGGTCCGAAATTCGGGTAATTTGTATTGCGCCGAATTATAAAAAGTACGATTTGTACGCTGTGCAAATGATGGGCGCAAATATTGAGCTTTGGTCTTATCATCTTTTTCAAAATAAATTTCTATATTTGGAAAAGGTTTTACAGGCAGGTTACTCACCTACTGCCGTTGAAGAAAGTCAAGTAGAAAGCAACGGCAAAAATCCTATTATGGTTGCCGCTGGCAAAAAAGCCGCTATGACCAGAGCGACGGGAGTTTATACTTTTGAAGAACATATCGAAGGTAAAAGCGATGAAATTAGAGATATTGTTTTTGCCGTTCAAGAATTTATCATGGGACTTGATTCGGTAATTCAGGAAGTCCCCAAAAAGAATTACATTGCTTACAAAATTTCCCAAAATATTGTTTGTGTAGAAGTGCAAAATCAACGAGTACAATTATTTCTAAAGTTGAATCCGAAGGAAATAGAAAATCCGCCACCCATTTCAAGAGATATGACAGGCAAAGGTCATTATGGCACGGGCGATTTTGAAATAGCCGTTAAAAATATGGCGGATTTTGAAGTAGCAAAGCCATTCATCGAAATGGCATATCAAAAGATAGGCGGTTGAATCTTGCAATCCAAAAGCGTGCCAACAAAGCGTGCACCTGACGTGTGGGATTCTGCGGCATTTTCGAGTATTTTTCTGGCTTCGGGTTTTCCCTGCTCCCAAGCAGAATCCACGCCCGCCCATACGCAGATAACGCAAGCAGTTAGGCGGCGGGAGACTGGAGGAACAGCGATGTCACAACGGGAACAAACCAAAGTTGGGGACCGCGATGTCCATATCGTGACCGGGCGGATCAGCCAGACCGTAAATGTCTGCACCCCGGCCAACGAGCGCGGGAAGTACGATTGGATCATTCGATTAACTCCGCAACATTTCGTCGATAAGTCCCAAGTTGAGGCCCACGCTAGCCTCAATTCTCTTATTGAATGGTTAACGGGCGAAGAACAGATCGGACAGGTTGAGCAGCGTCCAACGGGCGAGGGAACAGAGGCGCATCCCCAGGCCAATGAGACGGTCCCCGAGGTTTCGCCGACGGACCCAGACGATGCTGTATGGATCGAGCGGGCCATGCGCATCACCGAGGTTTGTATTGACGAACTCGTGAGAGAGTTCCTGGAACTCCCCTACCTTCACCGGGTCGAACACTCAATTCACACTCGCCTGTATGCAATCCTTAGCACACAGCCTCATTTCGACCGGCACTTCTCTCTCGCCGGGGGAAAAATGCTCACCCAGCCCATCCATAAGGAGTGGCCAGAAACCATCCCTCGCCCAGAGAAGGGCAACCGAAGAGGGAATTTCGACCTCGCCATCCTCTCCCCGAATCGGCTGAGGGAATGCAGCCTCAGAGACTTCAGCACGGGAAGGATTGTGCCACCAATCGTCATCGAGATGGGCCTAAACTATGGCGAAGGGCATCTTGCTCTTGATGCTGAGAAGTTGCTCAACAGCCGTGTTCAGCACGGCTACTTGGTCCACCTCGTGCGCGAGATGCCACACGACCCGACAATCGACGAAACTATCGAGCGCCTCCGAAGTGAGGGCACTGTGAAAGTCGCGTTCGCTCGCTACGACGAGAGCGGGAGGAAGTACGCGAAGCTGCTCGCCGATCCTCAGATCCGTGAGGTGTCATCGGTGGCGGGGTGGTGATGTCGTTCCGACCCGCCTAACCTCGCGCTGCAGCCGATCCGACTCGCCGCGGAGGTTCTTGGTGAAGTGGTAGCTCGGTGGGTGGGCCGGTCCGCTGAGCTTGGTCGTTTGGTGCAATGAAAAATGCTGAAAAAGTTACTAAACCTACCAGAGTCAGTGACTGATGCGCTTCTCAGGGAGGTATGCCAAGATTTTGATGCACATGTATTTGCAAAAGTACGTGTAGCTGATGTTCTGAAGATTGAGTGTAGTGGTATACCAGATGACATGTACAAATATGCACTTCAGGCACATTTTGATTTTGTAGTATCAAATTCGGAGCACGAGCCATTGTTTGCAGTTGAGTTCGATGGACCAACACACTCAGAACCGGATTCAAAAAGACGCGATGGGATGAAGAACGAAATTTGTGAAAGATTCGATTTTTCACTGCTACGAATTAATCGTAGGTACCTAGACAATGAATTTTCTAGTTGGGACGTGCTAAGGTGGTTCCGCACAGTATTCTTTGTTAAGAAAGACAGGGATAGGCGCGTACAGTCTGGAGAAATTAGTTATGAAGACTCTATTTTCGATCCAATGTTCGTTTCCGTTCGAACAAAGTCGGGATGGCGATCATTAGAGCTAGAGCGTACTGCACGAGGTAAATTGGGGGAGCTATTCCGTTCAGGACGGATACCGTTCTATGTGCCGAACTGGATAACAGCTCGCGACGGCAATCATCGCTATAGGGCATTGGCATGGATAGCTACAGACGAAGAAAGAGGCGTAATGGTTGAGACCGCAATGCAGTATCACCGTCTCGGGGACTGGGTGCAGTTTGCTATCCGAGGCATCGTTTTAAACCATCTTGTTCTACGCGTTCAGTCTGCGCTCAAAGGGGAAGGCCAAACTCAACCGTGTGGTATCCTGAAGGCTAAAGCTGATGAATTTCGTCATAAGTACGACACGATCATAGAACTGCGCGTAGGTTAAATACGTGTTTGCGCCTAACAAATCATTCAAGTACGCGCTTACAGCGCCGGACGCACTGACGCACGCCGCTTAATTCACACGTTAGGGGCTGAAAGGGGAGAAGAGATATGGAATGGATTGTTGGGCTTCTCATCGCCGGTTTCTTGTATTATTACTTCGTCATGAAGAAAGCCGGAAATCTCAAATTCTTGAAAGTTGCACAGGCGCACCCTGAAGAAGCCTACGCATTCTTCAAGGGAAATTCCTGCTTTGTGATTTTTGAGAGTAAACCGCCGGGTAGCTATAGAGCAAATTTGCCATCGGGCGAGGGGGATGGTCCTCCGGTTCTTCCATAGGCATCGTCAAATCTGACAATATCATCTTCCCCAAGATATTCGCCATTTTGCACTTCAATGATTTCAAGGGGTATCTTACCGGGATTTTCCAGCCGGTGCATCGTTGATTTTGGAATAAATGCCGATTCGTTTTCATGGATAAAGCTCTCCCTATCGTTGGTGGTCACCTTTGCGATCCCTTTTACCACCACCCAGTGTTCTGACCGGTGATGATGCATTTGCAGGCTGAGCTTTTCGTTCGGATTCACCACGATCCGCTTTATTTTATACCGCGGACCATTTTCAAGTACCGTATAGTTTCCCCACGGCCGGTAGGTAGTAACCTGCTCAACGGCCTCGGGTCTCGCATTTTCCTTGAGTTTGTTTACGATGTCCTTTACCTTTTGCGCCTCCCCTTTCTTGGCTATCAGTATGGCATCATCCGTTTCTACCACAAGGCAGTTTTCGAGACCAATGGCGGTAATGAGTCTTTTTTTCCCCATAAGAAAGGAGTCCTTGGTGTTTATTGCCATAACATCGCCTTGCAGTACATTGCCATGCTCATCCTTATCGAGAATATCAAATAAGGCATCCCACGAGCCGACGTCGTTCCAGTATAAATCAAATGGCAACGCCACGACCTTGTCTGATTTTTCCATAACCGCATAGTCTATGGAAATGCTGGGCATTTGCTGAAACTGCGACAACATTTCCTCGTACCCAAGCTGGTATATTTTCAGAATTTCCGGTGCGTAGCGCCGAAGTTCCTCTGTCATGGTTCGTATCCGGAAGGCAAACATGCCCGAATTCCAATAATAGTTTCCCTCACGGATATATTGCTTCGCCGTGTCCCGGTCAGGTTTTTCCGCAAATCTTTCCACCTTGAAGAATTTTGTAGCGCCGTCCGTTAACGATTGATCACCGAACTTTAAATAGCCGAAACCCGTCTCCGGCTTGTCTGGTTTTATCCCAAAGGTTACAATATATCCTCTTTGGGCAATCTCTTCTGCATGCCTCATCTGTTCAGCAAATGCCTCCGGAGGTTTTATGATGTGATCGGCGGGGGATAAAAATATAATTTCATCCTCCGTACATTTGAGTTTTTCTTTGCAGTATTTCATCCCCAGCGCTATTGCAGGCGCGGTGTTCCTGCTTAAAGGCTCAAGGATCATATGTGCGCTGGAAACAGAACTATCTGTGCGTGGCATGGAATTCAGAGCCGAAGAAACATGAAATTGGTAGTTCCGGTTTGTTATGACAATAACATCCTTTGCTGAAACAGCGCCCAGGAGCCGATCAACGGTTTGTTGCAAAAGGGACATGTTCCCGTTCAATTTCAAAAATTGTTTCGGAAAATTATTTCTGGATAAAGGCCAGAGCCTTTCTCCTCCGCCGCCGGCAAGGATGAATGTCTTCATGACGTGTATCCTTAGGGTTTATTGATAAAACTTTCTTTGTAACACTCTGGTTTTTTGAAAAATCCAATTAGAGCAAAATTTATCATGCTCCGTCCGGATTATCTGGTATAAGCAATTTTACTTTTCGGGCACAAGCGTGCAAGCCAAACAGGCCAACATGCTGACAGATTGTTTGCGACTCTGCTGCACCATGCATTACCCGCTATTCCTTACGATTACCTAACATCCTTCCCGTATCTTTTCATACAAAGAAAAATCGTGGTTTGTATAGCTAAAGCCCTTGTTCCTTGACGCCTCGATTCCCTCACGGGGTGGTTCCAACCCCAAAATCTTCATGTCGTAATCTACCATAATTTTAACAAGCTCGTCGAACGTTATCCTCGGTTCCCACCGAAGTCTTGTTTTTGCTTTAGTAATGTCCGCCTTTAAATACTCAACCTCTGTTGGTCTGAAGTATTTTTGGTCTATTTCTATAACGATATCTCCTGTATTTATCTTCGTACTCAAGGTTTGGGGGCGGGAGCTAATGATACCCTTTTCATCTTTGCCGCTCCCTTTCCACTCCAGTTCGATACCCGCATAACGGAACGCCTTCTCTACAAACTCTCTCACCGAATAACTATTCCCCGTACCCACCACGTAATCGTCCGGTGAGTTCTGCTGGAGCATAAGCCACATCATCTCCACATACTCGGGAGCAAAACCCCAGTCTCTTTTCGCATTCATATTTCCCAGATAGAGTTTTTTCTGGTTTCCGGCAAGGATGTTGGCTAACGCCCTTGTAATCTTTCTCGTTACAAAAGTCTCTCCCCTGCGTGGTGATTCATGGTTAAAAAGTATGCCATTGCAAGCAAACAGGTTGTATCCTTCCCGATAGTTTACCGTTATCCAATATGCATAGAGCTTTGCCGCTGCATAAGGACTCCTTGGATAAAACAACGATTTTTCATGCTGCGGCGGCGGCGTTGCACCAAACATCTCCGATGAAGATGCCTGATAGAACCTGGTTTTTATGCCGCTCCTCCGGATTGCCTCAAGAAGCCGTGTTGTTCCCAAGGCTGATATATCTCCGGTATATTCCGGCATGTCGAAGCTCACCCTTACGTGACTTTGCGCCCCGAGATGATAAATTTCATCCGGCTTGATGTTGTAAATGAGACTGGTAAATTGTCCGGAATCTGAGAGATCACCATAATGAAGAAACATTTTTGCACCGGGAATATGCGGATCAATATAGAGATGATCAATCCTCCCCGTGTTGAAGGTGCTTGCCCTGCGAATAAGTCCATGCACTTCATAACCCTTCGACAGGAGGAATTCGGCAAGGTATGACCCATCCTGGCCTGTGATACCGGTAATAAATGCACTTTTCATGTCTTTTCTTTACTCCCTCTTATCATAACTTGTCCATTCGTCCCGCGGTTAATATTGAATCACAAATAATCTCCGGATATACCTTTTCAATATTCTATATTTTCATTAAAATACCATCAACAGCTAACAAATTCAACAGACAAAACAATTTAATCAATCCAACTCATTCATCCCGACTTCACATCCACCTGATTTCCTAACTGCGTAGCGACTGGTTTAGCACAGAAATTCTTCAGACAACAGGAGTACCTTTTGTTACAAAAATTCGGCATATTCTGCGCCGGCTTTTACCAAACGGGATCCAGGGTCATATTATTCCTGATTCCCATTATTCGCTTTGGTTCTCTGGCAAACACAAAATCATCTTTTTTGACATTTACTTTTAGAAAAATTTTGATAGGCTTATTACTATTTATGGAAAATACTGATACTTTAACACATGTCATAAATCAGGCATTAGATTGTGTTGGCAAAGGCATTATGATACAAGATGCCAGCCGGCGGGTGGTCTTCTTCAATCAGGCCTGTGAAGAGATAACAAAATGGTCGCGAGCAGAGGTTATCGGAAAAGATTGCGGCGATATTTTTCTGTGTCATACCTCCACGGGTATGTGTTTGACAGAAAAATTTTGTCCTGGTATGGAAATTTTTCATGGTGGACTTTCCCAGGGTTCAAGGGAACTCCTGATCAGGCGGGGAGACGGAACGGAATCCTGGGTAAAAATGAGCGTTTCTCCTATAAAAAATAAAGAGGGTAAGCAGACGCATATTATTTCTATAATTGAAGACATTAGTAAAATGAAAAAGTATTCGGATGAGGTTCTCAGGTCAAAAACACTGTCAACACTCGGGGCATTTGCTGCAGAGCTGGCACATGAGGTAAAAAACCCTTTAAATGCCATGAATATCCAGATGACGGTGCTGGAACGGGAGATACACGATGTAAAGAAACTCAACCATGGGGCAAAAAAAGATTTGCTGGAAATTGTTTCAATCGTTCAGAAGGAACTCGATCGTTTAAGCGGATTTGTCGAAGAGTGTTTGCATTTTTCAAAAACGGGAGAACTCAATAAAAGTGCGGTTGATGTAGGTGATATCCTTAACGAGATTACTTCTTTGCTCCTGCCCCAGGCGCAATTATATGGTATCCAAATAAAATCAAAAATAACGAATGGGCTTCCCAAAGTAATAGTAGACAGAGATAAGATAAAGCAGGCAATTTTGAATATCATGATTAACGGTATTGAGGCAATGCCGGATGGGGGTACGTTACGGGTAAGCACAAAGCGTATCGATCATGAAATATGTATCTCCTGTCAGGACACCGGACACGGGATTCCGGAAGAGATCAGGGATAAGATCTTTCACCTGTTTTATACTACAAAAGACGGTGGTACCGGGATGGGGCTTTCCTTTGCACAAAACATTGTTCATGCCCATGGAGGTATAATACGGTTAGAAACCTCATCCGGGGGAAGCAAATTTGTGATCGCGCTCCCCATGAGTTAGTCAGGTGTACGGGGCGCAAAACGAGTAGGAAATCAGGTTGGATTTTAAAAGACAAAAGCTCAAGACTTTTCATCCTCTCTCCTAAATTCCCTCCTGAGAGGAGATAAATGGCACAGTGAAAAACTTTAAAATTTTAAACGTAAGTTAAGCCTTCGGCGACTTTGTTTGTGATTACACGAAGGGGTGAAGCATTTGCTATCTGGCATGTAAAATTGTATTCGAACCTAATATCTGCAAATGTCTCACCCTTACAGCAAAGATTGAAATCCCTTAATATTAACCCATGACAAAACCCAGAATATTGTTAATTGATGACGATAAAGCGGCACTCGACGGCCTGGTGAAGATATTAGCACATGACGGATATCCGGTTGCTGGTGCCCTGTCCGGCTACGAGGCTTTAAATCTCTTCTCCAAAAAAACCTTTGATATTGTCGTTACAGATATGAAGCTGCCTGGCATGGGGGGGTTGTCCCTGATTCATGAACTACGCAAAAAGGATGAACCGGTGGCAATTGTGGTTATCACTGCCTACAGCTCGGTCAAGACTGCTGTAGAGGCTATAAAATGTGGGGCGGACGATTATCTGACGAAACCCGTGAATATTGAAGAGTTAGAGTTGGTATTGGAAAAACTATGGGAGCGCCAGCAGCTCATTGCCCAAAACCGATTGTTAAAGGAGAAATTAAAGGACAAGTACAAATCTTCCGAACTGGTTGGAAGCACCCCACAGATGCACTGTATATTTAAAATGATCGAAGATGTTGCTCCCAGTACAGCCTCAATTCTGATCCTGGGGGAAACAGGGACGGGCAAGGAACTCGTGGCAAATGCTATTCATTATCAAAGCGATAGGACCAGCACGCCTTTCGTAGCCTTGCATTGCGCCGCCTTATCGGAAGGCGTACTGGAAAGCGAGCTCTTTGGCCACGAAAAAGGGGCATTCACGGGTGCTGTTCAATTGAGAAAAGGACGATTTGAAATGGCGGATGGAGGTACGCTCTTTCTGGATGAGGTGGGGGAGATGAGCCTCAAAGTGCAGGTGAAACTGCTTCGCGTTCTGGAGAAAGGTGAATTTGAGCGTGTTGGTGGAGAAAAGACCATAAAGGTAGATGTCAGGCTGATTGCAGCAACCAATCGGGACCTTGAAAAAGAAGTTTCTGAAGGAAGGTTTCGGGAGGATTTGTTTTATCGTTTAAATGTTATAACCATCCACTTGCCACCCTTGAGGGAAAGAAAAGAGGATATTTCCCTTCTTTCTCATTTCTTTATTATGAAATATGCAAAAAAATATAAAAAGGAAATTATGGAATTTACCCCGGAAGCAATGGATGCGCTGTGCGCATATCACTGGCCGGGCAATGTACGAGAACTGGAGAATGTTATTGAGAGGGCTGTTGTGCTTTGTAAAAAGGGCACGATCCCTGTAGACTATTTGCCCAAAAACATTGTTCCAATCAAGGAAGATATGGCAACAATCAAGATCCCTTTGGGTACCTCATTAAAAGAAGCTGAAAAAGAGATCATTCAAAGGACGCTTCTTATGACCCGCAGTAGTAAAAAAGAGGCCGCTAAAATTCTGGGAATATCCACGAGAAAGATTGAGTATAAAGTGAAAGAATGGAGTTAGCAGCGAAATTTTTTAAAGCCTTTTTAAACATCACACCACGATTCCCGCAAAATTTTCGTTTTACATTCATTTCCATTAAGCATTTTTTTCCTTTAATCCCTTCTTCAAAAAATATCATCAATTCTAATATTTTTCTAAACAACCACTTATAACTATCGGACGATTATCAATTCTTTGTTGGCATCGTATTTGTTCTTTCGAAAAACGACAAGAATTTTAGTATAGCGATACACGCTCGAATTTTTTTTATGGTAAGTGTTTTAGATTGAAATGATAAAACCGGTTATTTCCCCAGAAAGGAGTTGTGAATGTAATTTAATCTATCTCTTGTAGTTTGAGTGTTACACGGATTTGACGCATTTTTATCGAAGTATCGGGTAGTAAAACAACGGATAATTTTAATTGTAAGACAGTGTCATTTTTTAATGAAGGAGCAATTATATACCATGTCAATAATGTCAAATGCTTATATGAAAATGTTTCCGATGGAAGCAGAAAAGAAGATGCCGTCCGGCAAGCGCAATGCCGCTTTGGAAGTTCCTGAATTTAATAAGGCTTGGAATCTTTACAGGGACACGAGCCTGGACATAATGAAACGTTACGAATACATGGCTCAGTGTGTGGACTTTACAGATAAGGACACGGAAGCCATTAAGGAATCAAAAGATATTATAGCCGCAAACCTTAAGGCAATCCTTGATCATATCTACTATGAAAAGCTGATAAACGACCCGTGGTTGTCAAGGTGGTTCAGGGATGATAATGGGAAAATAGCAAAGGAATATGTGGATATCCGCAGGGCAAGACAGCAAAGATTTCTGCTGAAAGTATTAGAATGTAAATGGGATGAAGAGTTCTGGAATTTTGTCCGCTGGGTTGGCGCTGTACATGTGCCGATCTTTGGCTTTGAAGACCTTTATATACCCGTAAGGCTGAATCTCGCTCTTTGGGGTTACATACATCAATATTTGTTTAATCTCTTCGCCAGGGAGCTAAAAAACGATCCGGAGAAGCTGCGCAGGATTACAACCGCCTGGACAAAACTCTTCTGGATTATTATAGATATTTATCATATTGATTATTTTGGGATCTGGATGTAATGAAGTGAATATTTTGATCTGAATGAATTTTTTGAGTAGTCAAATGCTTATCCCCCCACGCGCTTTCTTCCTCGGCGGGGGGGAAGCATTGTAATACGAAAGGAAGTGAATAATATGCCTTCAGTCTGGTTTGAGGGTGATTGTATAAAGTGTGCAATGTGCGCCGAGGAGGCGCCGAAAGTTTTTGTTTTCGTGGAAAATGCCGGGCCACAGGTAAGGACAGAGATTGATATTGCTGCCCATGGCGAAGACATAAAGCGGGCGGCACAGTTCTGCCCAACAGGATGCATAAAGTACAGTTTGTAGCAATTAGGGAGGAAGTATATTATGAGAAACAGGGGATTGATGTCATCTATGGTGAACGCAAAAAGAAAGTTGTCGTTGTGAGCTAAAATGAAACAATTTAGACGCTGGAGATTGCTTCGGGCTGTCGCCCTCGCAATGACACTTGTATGTATACTTATTTATTCCGTTTACTATATGTAAACAGAAATTTCACAAAATGTCATCATCGTCCAATATTTTTACCATTAAAAACTTTGATATTATTTTAATTTTTATTTCATATCATTTCGATGACAAAGCCAAGATTGCTCCTGGTAGATGATGATAAAAATACACTTGATGGACTGGTAAAGATATTGGCGCGTGATGGATTTTCCGTTTCTGGTGTTCTGTCGGGTTACGAAGCTTTAAATCTCCTCTCTAAGGAAAACTTTGATATCATTTTAACGGACATGAAGCTGCCTGACATCGGTGGATTGTCCCTGATACATGAAGTGCGAAAAAGAAAGACACCAATATCAATCGTGGTTATTACGGCATACAGTTCTGAAAAAATGGCTGCAGAAGTTACAAAATGCGGTGCAGACTATTTCCTTGCAAAACCGGTAAATATTGAAGAGTTAGAGTTAGTACTCGAAAAATTGTGGGTAAGACGACAACCCGTTAATCAAAATCCATTATTAAAGAAATGTAAAGCGCAGTACTAATTCCGCAGTTAGCATTAAGAACGGAAACGTGCACACGCAACTATGATGATCAGGATTTAATCAATATGGCAAACGACGATATCCTGGGTGAGCATGACAAGGATTACTCGCTGGAATTCCATCTTGCTTTATAATCTCGGCCGTTCGCGCTGGTGATTGTTTTAACTGCAGGCAACTTGTTTTGCAATTGCCCGGGCACATATCCGATAAACAAGAGGGCGAGCTTCTGCTCTTTCGTGACCTGACGTGTTCCTGAATTATTGGCTTGTAACTATGACTGCCAGGAGATGAACCATGGTGCATTTCCGTGCGTGCGCCGCAGTCAGCCGCTAAATCGTGAAATCTGAGCGGGATTTTCAGAAGTACATCCTTGGCGTTTACACCTGGGTACTCTTGCCCGAAACGATTCAGGTGTTTGTGCGGTTTTGGTATGTATGTTCTTCGAGCAAACGTGTGTACTCATGGGGCACTCCCTGCTCTTTCGGGCAAAGAAGGAGAAACATTTTCCGAGAGCACGGTGAATATGCGACAACAACTTCAGGGGTAATAATTTTTGTCACCGTGTCCTTACATCTATTCTTCTATCCCGGCCATCCGCACCTAACATCTCTATATTAGACTTCCTGATTATCAGGCTATTTCGCATTCTTTGTCAAAGATTAAGAAAACACCTGAAAGATCTCTAAAATAAGTTAAACTGATCAACATTCTTTGCCTTAATTAGCGCCTGGTATTGTTTTCATTGAACTTCAGTGTAAACAATATTAAAATAACCGTTATGAACGCAATATAAAGGAGCAATGCTCTTATGTTAAAAAAGGGTGTTAAGGGAAATAAGGGATCACTTTACTCGGTATCTGAAGAGGGTAAAGCAGGGCAAAGAAGTTGTAATTACCGATAGAGGTAAACCCGTGGCTCTGCTCGCTCCAATACCCGAAGTAGCCGATTTTCAGAAAAAATGAGAACTGGCTGCCAGCAAGGGTCTTCTCTGGCTTCCTCGTAAATAGGGGAAAAAAGATCAGACTACACGGAAAGTCCCTAACAGAGATCGTGCCGGGGGATAAGGAATTGCCTGAGGTAATTGGAGCAAAGATGTAAAAAATTGAATTTGTAATATTTATCATGAACCTAAAATTTAATGACAATTTGCTTCCGGCGCTTCCCATTATGGAAGACCTCCCTTTGGATAGAATTGTTGGAATTACATCAACCATTCCTATTGAAATCGTCTTTGCCGCCGGCTTTTTACCGATAGATCTGAATAATATTTTCATATGCGACAGACATGCATACAAAATGGTGGAAGATGCAGAATCGGCAGGTATTCCCAGAAACATCTGTGCCTGGATCAAAGGCATCTATTCGGCAGCCAGGAAATACCATATCCGTAAGGTCATTAGCGTAATCCAGGGAGATTGTAGTAATAACCAGGCACTCATGGAGATTCTTCAGTCGGAAGGTATTGAAACCATCCCTTTTGCATATCCACACGACAGGGCGGATAAGAGATTCTTGCATGACCAGTTGGTGCGGCTTGCCAATAATCTGAGCATAGAATACTCAAAGACAGAAGAGATGAAAGAATGTCTGGACGTAATACGGGCAAAGGTACATGAAATTGATAGACTCACCTGGGTTGAAAATACCGTAACGGGTGAAGAAAATCATATCTGGACGGTATCCACCAGCGATATGATGGGGGATTATGCAGTTTTTGAGGAACGTGCAGTAAAATTTTTAAGATCCGTGCAGGAACGTGAACCGATTCAGCACGACCTCCGCATTGGCGTTGTAGGCATACCGCCCATATGCGAAGATCTCTATCCGTTTCTTTCTTCTATTGGCGCCCATGTCGTATTCAATGAGGTACAAAGACAGTTCTCTATGCCTTACCCCACAAAAACCCTTGTCGAGCAGTATAGTCAATATACCTACCCGTACGATATTTTTTCACGACTGGAGGATATGCAACAAGAAATTAAACAAAGGAACATCGTAGGGCTTATTCACTACGTTCAAAGTTTCTGTCACCGGCATATCCAGGACAAAATTATCAGGAAATATATTCAACTACCAATTCTTACCCTTGATTGTGACCGTCCGGGACCTCTCGATGGCGCTATGAAGACCCGTATCGAGGCATTTATCGAAATGCTGAAATACCATGAATCTGGAATACCGGTAGAATCAAGGGTTGAAATATCCTGAAAATTATTTTAGATAGCCTCTTATCTGATCCGGCGCGCTTCGTATTTCGTACCGTCCAGATCGGTAACCCGCATACGATTGCGATCGATGAATTCATACCACATGGTGGAAACAGAGCCGGATTCATCATACATCGTCATTTGTCCTTCAGCGCTGTCCAATCCTCTTTGCGCCATATTTCTTGCCTGCGGAACATCCATTTTTCCCCGACGAGTTGAACTTTCACCTTGGGAAAGTATCGTGAAATTAGCGTTCGACTCGATTGTCAGGGTTTTCTTCAGTGGCAGGAATTTGTTGTCAGGAGACATCTCCCATACGCCAACCAACTCCGGAATTACTTTTGCCTTGGGCATCAAGCTCTGTATTGCGATCCGCTGACGTTCACGGTTTTGCCGAAACTGGAGATCTGCATAGGAACGTTGTTCCGGACTCATTCCTTCGTACGGATTCTGCTGCTGTTGTTGCGTACTAACTTGTGCAATAGCCATATTGAGCTGGTTGAGATCATTCCTGAGGTGTTCAGGGATTGTTCTCCCTATTTCGTAGAGGGCACGACTGGCACCCTCAGTATCGCCCTTTGCCAAAAGGGACTGGGCAAGGTATAACGATGCCTCTGCAGCCGGCGCACCGGCTAGTCCGCCAAAATTCGTGTCGCCTTGCGCATTTCCTACCATAGGAATACCAGCCATGCGTTGCGGCCCCAATCGGGCTGCGGCTGAAAACTGTTCTATCGCCTTATCCTGTTTACCCATAGATGCAAAGAGTTTTCCGGCACGCAGATAGGCTTCTGCGATTAATGTTGCTGCATTTACCGGGGCAATCATCTCTGCTCCTTTTTCGGGCTCCTGATCCGGCAGCATGGCGGTAAACATTTGCCAGGATTCCCAACCCGGCTGCATTCTCGGCTCGTATCTGAGAGACGCAAGGTATAGATCAAGCCCCTCCTTCCGCTTTTCAGCCTGTTCAAAAAGATGCGCAAGATGAAAACGTGACTGAATGGCCAGACCGAAATCAAGCGGATTACGCGTTAGAAATGCTCCATTGTTCGCCGAAGGCTCATCGAGGCGAAGGCGCGCTTCTTCCAGCGCCAGTGCAACCCAAAAAGCGGCGATGGACTCTTTGGTTTTGCCTTCCTCTTCCAGGGCCACTCCAAGATAGGCGGGAATCCTGGCGTCAACCGGATCAATCTGACGCGCAGCCGTCAACCTGTCCCGTGTCCCCTGCCAGGCGGTTTTGGTGATTTGGTCCCAGGCCAGACGAAGCATAGGAGCCGCGGTGGTATGGATCATCTGACGGGCAACAGATTGCTGCTCTTCTGCCTTTACATTTTGCCCTGTCTTTGCATAAAGATCAACTAAGGCATCCTGGGCATCCAGAGACTCAGGATACAATTTGACGGCATCCATGAGCGTTTGCTGAGCGGCGTCATAATTGCCTGACCATATATGGAGGTCTGATTGAATAAGATATCTGTCCACCGTGCCCCTGGCTGCCTTGATCGCAGCCTCCATGGCAGCGCGTGCCTTCTCACGCAACCCGGTAGCTGCGGTGTCGAGTTGATCTGCCCGATTCAGATCGGCAGGGGACGGAGGGTAACAGGTTGTTGTCGTAATTTCATATACGCCGTCGTATCGTGTTTCGGTGGAAGTGGAGCTCGTGCACCGTGTTTGTCTCAGGCTCGACGCCTCGGCGGAATACTGATTTGCCCGCATAGACCGAAATTTCGCGTAGAGGCGCAGTGCATCAGGATTATTGCCGCCTGACTTCAATGCCTCATCCGCAAGCTGCTCCGCCTGGTCGTACCGCCTGAGCATACTCAATGCAATAGCCTTCTGAATCGTAGCTTTTACATGCTTTGGGCTGAGCGCCAAAGCACGGTCGAGAATTTCAATCGCCCGAAGACGCTCCTTTTCCGCTGATTCCTGCCAACGGTAGAAAAGTGTCTCCCGCCGGGGCTCAACCGACTCCCCACGATTGTCAGATTCAGACAACATATACTCTGCCAGGCTGACCAGATTATCAGGGTTCTTGGGATGGGCGCGCATGGCATCTTCGAAGATGCGGAGTTTATCCTGATACGTTTCGTCATAACGCAGCCGTTTCTCTCCCATAGTCTTGTGAACTTTGCTAGCAAGGTCAATAAGCTGATCCAGGGGATCTCCGGATTGTGCAGCCTGCTCCAGGGCAGTTAAAAGTTTATCAGGAGTGCCGTCAACATGTTGTTTTTTGAGTTCCGCCTCAATAGAAGAGCGAAATTTTTTTGCGGCTGAGGCGTCTAGTTTGGCGGCAATTTCCAGATCGGCCCGGCTTCTCCTGGCGTCTCCCCATTGGGCTCCTGCCATGGCCCGGCCGAGGTAGGCAGCGGCAAAGTTTGTGCGGTAAGTGAGCGACAGGGTAAATTCGCGGCGGGCGGTTGCCGGTCTGCCGAGGGAAAGCCAGCTATCCGCAGAGATGTAGAGGGCGTCCGGATCATCGGGATAGGCTGCACGTGCAAAACCAATTTCCCGCAAGGCGGCGTCAAATTGTTTTGCTTCGTGCAATTGTTTCGCGCGGGCAAAATGCGCAGGCGCAAGGTCAGGCCGTTTCAGAAAGCGTTTCGCAAACCAGAGCCCAGCCTTTATCATATTTTCGCGGATGGGGCCGGTTTTTATATTGCCTCCGCTCCGTCGTGCCTTTCCATAAGAATTGGCCATTTCATAATAGACAAACGATGCGTAGGCTGTCGGGTAGTCATCCCGTCCCTGAATCATGTGTCCGGGGATTCCGAATCCTTGCTCCTCCTGGTAACCCTCAAATTCTTCTTCCCTGCCTTGAGAGCTCCGGGGACCTTGAATGCTGTGTTCTGGTATTACCGTTCCGCTCATTGCTTCCGCAATATATGTCCAAAGTTCTGCCTCGCGCCCCTTGCCGCCAAGCTTCTGATATCGCTTAAAATCTTTCATTGCAGGTTGAAACTGCTCCGCCAGGGTCTCAGCGATTCCCCGGGAGAGCACGTAATCCGGATCATCACCACTTGCTTCAAGCGCACGTGACAACGCCGCAACAGCTTCAGGAAACTGACCCTGAGACAAGTCATCAAGCCCTTCAAGATAAGCCATGAGACCAGGGGTTGTCCCTCCGGACGTTGGGACAGCATAAATTTTTAGCGGTAAAAAGCCAAAAAAGATGCTTACCAGAATGATCTTCACGAACGCGTGGAACATGGCAGATCTCCTTTCGAAATATAAAATTTTTATTGCAAATGAACCTTCAAATAAGCTAATTTGTCGGTAAATGAATAAACGGTTAATTAAAGTATATAATTGTCTATTGGCAATTAACAATAAAAATTTTACTATTTGCTAACTGCATACAGCTTACTGATTACTGTACTATGCCACTGGATATCTCAAATCTGGAAAGAAACAAGCCCTTAGCGCCGTACACAACTTACAAAATCGGGGGATTGTCAGATTTTTTTGTTGAAGTCCATACCATTGACGCATTACTCCAGGCTTTATTCGAGGCGCGCCGTAACAATATTCCCTTTTTTTTACTGGGCTGTGGAGCAAATATTTTAGTAACTGACAAGGGGTTTCGGGGGTTGGTCATCCACAATCTGGCAGATACAATATCCTTCTTTAACAACGATATTGTTGTGGCAGAGAGTGGTGCGACGGTTGCAAATCTTATAGAGCAATGCCGGGACCGAGGTTTATCTGGTTTCGAACACTTTGTGGGTATTCCAAGCACAGTCGGTGGCGCCGTGTGGCAAAATCTGCATTTTCTCTCTCCCGACAGACAGCGGATGGTTTTTGTTGAGGAGATTGTCCGTTCCGGTCGTATTTTTACAGAAGAAGGTCATATTTGCACCGTCGGAGTCGATTATTTTCAGTTTGGTTACGACAAGAGTATTTTACAGAAGCGAAAAGACATAGTGCTTGACATCACATTTCAATTGTTGCGGGGGTCAAAAGAAAAAATACAGGCCGTGATGGATACAAATATGGCGTGGCGCAACGACAGGCAGCCGCAATTGTCTGAATTTCCCAGTTGTGGTTCGGTATTTAAGAAAATCAAGGATGTCGGGGCTGGAAGGTTAATAGAACAGGCAGGGCTTAAAGGTGAACGTGTTGGAGAAGCGGAGGTATCGAAAAAACACGCAAATTTTATTATCAATCGGGGCAATGCGACGGCATATGATGTATTACAGTTAATTCAACATGTCCGGAATGAAGTAAAACGGAAATTAGGATATAACTTAGAAATGGAAATTACAATAGTTGGAGAACTGTGAACGGAGGGTCGTGATACTACAATGTTTAAAAGGTTGTGAAGAGAGAGGATAAGAAGTTGGAAGATCCTGAACACCTCATCCTCCCGTCTTCCCAACATATAATTTGCACAATCTCAAAGATTTTTCAGACGAGCATGGTCTGAAACCTCATAATTATGCATTAACCGACTTTTACGGAAATCTGTTTCGGTTTTACTTCTTCTTTTTTTTGCATAGTAATCTCCAGCACCCCGTTCTTGCACTCTGCCGTTACTTTATTGGTATCTACAGAGGCAGGAAGGTCAATGGAACGCGAAAAACTTCCATACCGTCTTTCCATTCGGTAAAAGTTTTTTCCTTTTTCCTCTTTCTCTTCCTTCTTTTCACCTTTGATCATCAAGGTATCACCCTGTATCGAAATGTCTATCTCTTTCGGATCCATACCGGGGATTTCTGCCTTTACGGTAACCTTATCAGCCGTTTCCGAGAGATCAATTGGCGGCGCCCATGTGCCAGCCATGCCGAAATCAGGCAACTCTCCGCCCTTGAAAAACCGGTCAAACATCCGGTTCATTTCCTCCTGTATGGAGGAAATGGTTGGCAATTGCGTCCATTTTATCAATTCTTTAGCCATAATCAGCTCCTTTCAATAATTTAGATAAATAAATAAAATACATTTTTAATTATCAACTAGCATAACAATCGCCTAGCAGTTTTTGTTCCAAAACTTTTATTTTTAGAAAATAGGATATAACAAACAATTATTACAATAGTTACATACGTTCAAGTTGTTTGTTTTACAAAAGTAATTGCTGTCATTATGGCAGTGTAGTATTTAAAAAAATGGCATTGTTGCATTTTAAAATAATTTTTTAATTTACTTGAATTTTTGAGAAAGATTTTGTTATTATGCTTTCTTATGGAAATTAACAGAAATACTATTATCAAAGATCTCATAGAAACACATCCTGAAACCCTTGCGGTATTCAGAAAATATAATTTGGTTATTGCAGGGGGTGTTCGTGGACCAAATGAGCCAATTGCTTTTTTTGCCAAAGCCCATGAAGTTGATTATGATACACTTGTTAAGGAACTGAACGAGGCTATTGAAAAGGGTGGAGGAGAGCGGATTGAAATCCCAAAACTCGAAGAGGACAAGATTTATGAGAAGTTTGTCAAAACAGCCATTATTTTAACTCTTACGGTAGGGGTGGCTTTTGGCGCCATTATACTGAGTTACATTGCTATTAAGTTAGATTTTAATTCAATTTATTATGCGCTCATTCAGGCACATGGCCATGCACAGATATTTGGGTGGGTGGGGCTCTGCATTATGGGCTTTGCTTTGTATGTCATACCGAGAGTAAAAAACACCGAACTCAAGAATAAGAATCTGGTAAACGTCTGTTATTGGTTTATTATTGCGGGTATCACTCTGAGGATTATATTACAACCTTTGCCTGTCCGTGCCATTAGACTTTTACTCCCCGTATCCGCCATTTTTGAGATCATTTCAATTTGTCTTTTTACATTTATTATCTTGCAGACCATACTTTCCAGCAAAGAAAAGGTTGGCATCTTTGACAAATTTTTCAAGGCAGGAATTGTTTGGTTTCTTGTATCGACGTTCATAAATTTTGGAATGATGTGGTATTTATATAAACATGCTATATACGAAATTCCCAAGAACGTTTTTAGCCCTTTCGTGCATCTTTACCTCTTCGGTTTTGTATTCATGTTTATTTTTGCCGTTAACATCAGGACGGTATTTGCCTTTCTTGACATCAAGCCTGTCAGAGAAAAAGCGGTTAATTTGACGTTTTGGATTATGAATATATCAGTCCCGGTTTATTTTATTAGTCATATGCTTGCGGACCGCAATATCGTAGCACTCAGGCTTTCGCAATTTATCGTATTTCCTATAGCTTTTGCTATTATCGTGTTCATTTATGGATTGCGTATTTTTGAAAGATCCACCAGAGAACTTCACGACGTAGTTATGGACAGGAGTTACGCAAAGACTATACGTACTGCTTACATCTGGCTCATTGTTACCATTATTATTTTACTCGTGATGCCATTCCTGGGGCATGGTTCTGAATTACAAAGAAGATTTCACGGGTCGCTCAATCATGCCGTTACTGTGGGCTTTATTACCATGATGATTATTGGCTATGCATCAAAAATGATTCCCACCTTTAAAGGGATCGATATGCATAGCGTAAAGTTGTCAAACCTGACCTTTATTCTGCTAAATATCGGTTGTTTCTTTCGGGTATTTTCCCAAATCCTGGTAGGAATCAACGAGAAACCTCTATTTTATGCAGTTATGGGAACTTCTGGTTGGATAGAACTAGCGGCATTAAGTATTTTTGGTTATAATTTGTGGAAGACCATGAACACCACACAGGAGACTAAATCACCGGTAATGCAAAAGATAACGGTGGTTACAAAGGATACGAAGGTCTTTGACATCGTGGATCAGTATCCGGAAACCCTTCAAGTGTTTCTCGACTTTGGTTTTAGTCAGATGGCTAACCCTGTTATGCGGAACACAATGGGTCGTGTTGCAAGCATAGAAATGGCAACCAAGATGCACAACGTAGATATGGACAAATTCCTCAAGGCACTTAACGACAAGATTGTTTCAAAGAAGTGAAAATTTTTTAAGTATTTGCTTAATGTGATCAGTGTCGCAAATGCAACCCGTAGCTTAATTCTCCATAAAAGAAGTCACTGAAATCTAAGCCATAGTGATCCTCTCCAGGCTCATTTTTTTCTCGATCTTGTACATGCTCTGTATTTTCATTTCATTCAAATCATCTGTACCCACATAAAGTCCTCTCTGTCAAAACTGATAACCTCGAAAATTCTGTTTGAAGCGACCGCATTTTTTAAATACAATCATTGTGCTTTACAGAAGGGACTATCCCGAAGTATGGAATACCTGAAATAGCTTGAAACAGCACCTTTGTGAGCCGAAATACACGTAGAGAAGTTTTTACCTATGCGAATACATCAGGGTAATCCGTATGCCAAGTTTTCTGTTTTCAGACGTATCGGACTCCGTTTTCATAGATATTCTCTTTTTCACTTTACATGAAACTATAAAAACCGTAATACATGCAAGTGCATTGTGAGGGAGTCAACGCGAGGCAATCGCCAGTGTTTGGATTACTTGTGTAGTTTACACGGAGCAATGCGAATGTGCTTGCATGATGACTTTCTTTTTGCATTCATGATATATGGCTCCAAGCTTCCCCTGCTGCCAAAATCTCTTTCTCGGTCTTCCCTCCAATGTCCTTTGGACATTTTATTCATGAATCGAATAGGTGAGCTCTTTTACATAGGGATCATTTTTTTGCCGTATTTTACCCTTTAATCGTAAATGCTCAATGCCTTTCATGAATATTCCTTTTTGGCATTGCATTGTTCTCTCTGGATTTATTCACGTATATCTCTGCATTCAATTTACCAGTATAGAGACCTTTCTCATTGACTTATAAACATAAGTGATATAAGATTATTATCTTCTTATTCAAAATTCCTGTAGCCTGTGGAAAGTATTTATGAAAAATGTAGAAATAATTAATAAAAAACCTGTGCTTACCGGGCTTATGGACTACGAAAAAACCTATAAGGAATTTTCGTGGGAAACCATTAAAAAAGAATTGTCGTTAACGGACAATTCCACAAATAAGGTAAACATTGCCTACTATGCCATTGACAAAAATGCCCAAACCTGGCGAAAAAATAAGGTTGCGTTGTATTGGGAGGGTGCTGATGGTACGTGTCAGAAGTACACTTTTTTGGAATTGAAAAAACTCTCGGACAGGTGTGCGAATATGTTGCGGTCGCTTGGTGTGAAAAAAGGCGACCGGGTCTTCATTTTTCTGCCTCGTTTACCAGAACTCTATGTCAGTCTGATTGCAATTGCGAAGCTTGGCGCCATTGCGGGACCCATGTTCTCAGCCTTTGGCCCTGACGCCGTCCGTGACCGTTTGCAAAACAGTGAGGCAAAGGTATTGATTACGACCCCTGAATTGAAAGAGCGTGTCGATACGGTATTATGGGAATTGCCAAAGTTAGAGCGTATCATATTAGTCAATAACAAAGAGGAATACGAATTGGAAGACAGGGATGTGTGTTATACAACGTTAATGCAAGACGCCACCGACACGTTTGGGATGGAATGGGTGGAGATGGAAGATCCATTCTATATTCTGTACACATCTGGAACAACAGGAAAATCGAAAGGGATAACCCACGTTCATAATGATATGATTTCACAGTATATTACTACCAAATGGGTGCTGGACTTGAGGGATGACGATGTCTACTGGTGTACGGCAGACCCGGGATGGGTAACGGGAACAGTATACGGATTGTGGGGGCCGTGGCTGAACGGTATCTCTTCTTATGTCTTTGATGGCCGGTTTGATGCTGCAAAATGGTATGAGATTATTCAGACATATAAAATCACCGTATGGTATACCGCTCCTACGGCACTGCGGATGCTTATGAAGTCAGGTGATGACCTTGTAAAAAACTATGATTTGAGCAGTTTAAGGTATATCTGCAGCGTTGGAGAACCCCTTAACCCGGAGGTAATCCGATGGGGTCTGAAAGTTTACGGTTTGCCAATTCATGATACCTGGTGGCAGACGGAAACGGGAGCCATTACGATTGCAAATTATCCGTGTTTACCGATAAAACCGGGTTCTATGGGAAAGCCCTTTCCGGGTACCAGGGCAACTATTATTGATGGCAAAGGGAATGAGTTGCCAGCAGGACAACATGGGCTTTTGGCATTACAGCCAGGGTGGCCTTCTATGTTAAGGGCAGTGTGGGGTGATGAAAAGCGGTACCAAGAATATTTCAGCATTAACGGATGGTATGCAACGGGCGATACGGCTTACAAGGATGAGGATGGCTATTTCTGGTTTGTCGGGAGGGCTGATGATGTGATCAATACGTCTGGACACCGGGTGGGGCCATTTGAGATAGAAAGTGCCCTTCTGGAACATAGGGCCGTAGCCGAAGCTGGTGTAATTGGTAAACCCGATGCGGAAAGAGGAGAAATTGTCAAGGCTTTTGTGGTGCTCAGGGAAGGTTTTAAGACTTCCGGGGAATTAGAAGAAGAGATAAAAATATTTATAAAACATCGTCTGGCGGCGCATGCATACCCAAGAGAAATAGAGTTTTGCGCCAATTTGCCAAAGACCCGCAGCGGTAAAATTATGCGTCGTTTATTAAAAGCAAGAGATCTTGGATTACCAACGGGAGACATCTCCACGCTTGAAGATTAGACGGAATCTAACAGTTTCTTCGTTTTAAAAACGGCAATAGGTGAGAATGTCTTTATGCTCGCATGTGGGGGGCAGTTCATGAATTATTCTTTCGTGCATGACATATGACTGGTTCCTGGAATTTTTTAAAAAACTATTTGTTACGACTGACCAATATCATGAAAAATTGTAGTTTTCTGAAAATATGTTTGTTCCGATTTTATGTTTGCACGCTACTTGAACAGGTATGGGTGTTCCTGCCCTTTCTTAAGAAATGAAATGCTGAATACGATATTTTTCATTGCGCAGTTCAGCCGCAACCAAGTTCCCTCTAGCAAAAAAGAATTTAGGGGTATGGTAAAAGTGTTGCGCAAAATTTTTTTTACACAATAATAATAAGGAGAAAGATCAATGGAGCAGACAAAATTTAATAAGTCTTTTTTTAACTCTGTGGAGCCGATCAAGATTAAAGACCCTCTTGCCATAGCACTAGGTGCAATGGATAAAAATGAACCATTTGTGTTTACATATACTGATGCAGTAAAATTTGCCGGTCATTCATGTCCCGCAGTTTCTGGGGCATACAAACTAACCCAACTGGCACTGAAAAGTTTATATGGGAATGAAATCCCTGTAAGAGGGCAGATAAAAGTAACATTTAAGGAAGGAATTGATTATAAGGTAAATGGGCCGATATCGCAGGTTGTTACGTTGATTACTGGTGCTGCTGGCGAAACGGGATTTAAAGGGTTAGGCGGTGGCAGATATAATAGGCAAAATTTACTTTCTTTTGATGAAACAAAACGTGCTGATGAAAACTCCGTGTGTTCAGTGATCTTTGAGAGAATGGACAATAGAAAGGGGATTGAGATTTCATACGATAACTCTATGCTTCCTGTTAATCCAAAAATGGGTGATTTGATGCCGTTAGCGGTTTCTGGGAAGGGAAGCGATGCGGAGATTAAAGAATTTGGAGAGCTATGGCATGATAGGGTTAAGGCCGTGTTGATGAATCCACCGCAGGGGATGTTTGTAATCAAGGAATTAAGCTGAGCCTCAGAAGTGAACAAGAAAAACCCGGAGACAAAAAACCTGAGATGAGATCTCGTTTGCAGGTAAATTGTTTTGCATGCAATTCATGCGGAGAACTTGTTGTGTAAATTTATCCATGCGAGAGAAAATAGGAACTTTGAAATGGGATTGATGCAAATATATATCTTGACGAAGAAACATTAAGCTGTATAATGTTACTATTTATTGACTAAAGGATAATAGTTCATAATACTACCTGTGGTGAAAGGGGGTGGAGCGGAAGGGGAAATTAGAAGGGGACAGTATACGGTATTTATATTAAGATTTTAAGACAGTAAAATCAAGTCTATCGAAGAAAGGAGAGAGGAGTTATGTTTAAGAAGGTATTTGCAGGGTTTCTGGGTATTGCATTAGTTGCAGGGATTGGCATGGCAAAGGCTCAAGCGTATCAGGTAAAACCTGCCAAATTATGGGTTACGGCAATTGCTATTGGCACGCCTATTGAGGGAGCGGAAATTAAGGTAGGGGATAATACGTGTACAACCGGTAAGAACGGCACCTGTGTATTCGAATTGAAACCAGGGTCCTATGAAATAACCGTACACGAGCACGGTGGCGCAAGTGCTCACACAGAAATTAGTCTTCAGGAAAGAGATATTCGGTTTATTTCCCTGGATTTGGGTGCCAAAGCGCTTCATCCAAGCGGACACCACTAAATTGTGGTAAGGAACTGAAATATCCCTTGAAGTTTATTGATAAAGGCAGTTGTTAAGTAAAAATTTACAACTGCCTTTTTTATTATTGAAAATGGCCAAATTGATTTGTTGTTTGTTAATGATTGTCGAGTAGGAGTATTTTTTTGTCTTCACCTTTTACAGGAATATAAATATTCTTTTTTGGAATTATCTGCATGATAGTAAATGATTTTGTTGATTAACGGACAGTACCTCGAGGTTGTTATAAGATTATTATAAGCTGTGACTTAACTAAACACGCCTTTTTTAAAGACGCCAGGATGGTTTAAAATCTTTCCATAAAATTTACGCTGGTTTTTTGACGAAAATATTCACCTTTCCTCATTTTTCTTGTCTTTCTATCATTTTTAACCATTCTGAGTATACTATCTTCCGGCCGTACGGTTTTCGTATTTTTTAAAGCTGCCTCTTTCAGCTTTTTGTGCTCTTTTTGCGCTCTCTACTGAAGAGCACTCCTCAGCTTTTGTATGATTCATTGTGCCACCTCTATTTCTTTAGCTTAAGGGATTCGATAAGAGGAAGGTATGTTCTGATTTCATGGGTTTTCTATAAAAAATGTCGGGCTATTCATACTCAAAATGTTTCTTTGTATGTAAAACCAAGAGACTCGCTTTAGTCACGACAAATGCTTCGCAGAATAGCAGTAAAAATGTAACTATTCAGCGTACTTTTGCTCACAAACACGATGAGTGAACAAAATATTGATTCTGTAATCCCGAAGGGACGTCATGATTATAGCATATCGTTATGCAATGACGGTTAACCCTGTAGGGGTGG
>WBZO01000286.1_pt1 | contig 119591 bp, 114 predicted proteins | sample 5204261 | NCBI WGS metagenome assembly WBZO01 (sample SAMN12412400, study PRJNA552823) | activated sludge metagenome | isolation source: activated sludge from anammox sidestream of wastewater treatment plant... | place: USA: North Carolina | collected 2017-09 | reverse complement strand
TGTTTATTTTATTGCGTCAGAAGTTGACCTTATCTAACGACCAACTCGAAATCATCATCCAGCAGACCTTGACTACCTTTACTGCTTTGGTGCACTACCCTGTCCGAACTCCTGTCCGAACCTGACACCTTCCCGCACGATTCTATTAAATTGGACGAAGCTTCAGACATCATCAAAACTGAATTTAGCCGTAGCCGGCGCTATCATCGTCCGCTTTCGCTGGTGGTTGTAGTCACTTCTCCGCATGATGACCAGTCTTCAAAAGACGTTTTGAAAACTTTACAACGCGATATGATGGCGCGTTTATCAGCCGCTCGGGTGGGGCAGGTTTTAAATGAAGTTATGCGCCAAACAGATGTGTTAATGCAGGATCGCAGAGGGCATTTTTTGATTCTTTGTCCAGAGACTCCCTTGGAGCGAGCTATGCTCTTGGCTGAGAGAGTTTGCTCAATTTTGGCGGAGAAGACTAGCTTCAAGGTCGTTTGTGGCGTTTCCGCTTTTCCGGATGAAGCCTTGAATTTTGAAGATCTGTTACACACGGCGCGCGAGCGCTCGCGTACTCCTCAGAAAAATATTCAGCTTGCCCAAGAGGCGCAGTCGCATGAAAGCGTCGCCTGAAGAAAATGGAACTTAATCAGAACAATGTTACGGATTGGTTGGCAGATTTTGACCCGGAAAAGCGAATTTTTACGGGTCAAACTTATTTAAAATTAAAACGGGCAATGGATTTGATTTTGGTTATCGTCAGCGCCCCGCTTTGGCTGGCTGTGATTGTTGTAGTCTGGGCGATCATTGAAATTACATCCCCCGGCGCTCCGGCGGTTTTTCATCAACTGCGTACTGGCAAAGGCGGGAAGCGCTTTGTGATTTACAAATTTCGCACAATGGTGCCGAACGCGGAAGAGTTAAAACAGAAATACGCGCATTTGAACGAATTGCAATGGCCCGATTTCAAAATCACCAATGATCCGCGCATCACTAAAATTGGCGGCTTCTTACGCAAGACCAGTTTGGATGAACTTCCCCAACTGATTAATATCTTAAAAGGTCAAATGAGTTTGGTAGGTCCCCGCCCAACTTCTTTTGGAGCGGAAACTTATAAACTTTGGCATACGGAGCGGCTGGATGTGCCGCCCGGCTTGACCGGCTTGTGGCAAATCGTCGGGCGGGCGCAGTTGGAGTTTGACGACCGCTTGCGCCTGGATATCGCTTACATTGATCACGCCTGCATTTGGCTGGATATTGTGATCTTATATAAAACCGTGATGGCTGTTTTTCAACAGCGCGGCGCGCATTGATTTTGATCCCCTAAACTAATTGAATGAGGTTCTTGTGAATAAAATTAATATTTTTTATAAACCGACTTTGTATGTAACTGTGTTTGTGTATATTGTAGCGACCTATCTGACCTTGAAACTTTCCGGTTTAGCGCCCTCGCTTTATCACGAGGACGGTTATTTTGAAAACCTCGGCGCGCTCTCTTTATTTATCGCTTCGGTTTTGATGTTTTACGCTTTTTACTATGTAATGAAACGGCGTAAAACTACTAAGGTCCTTTGGGTGAAGCAACTTGCCTATTTAGGGTTGGCGCTCCTTTTCTTTTTTGGCGCGGGCGAGGAGATTAGCTGGGGTCAAAGGATATTTGGAATACAAACCCCAGAAGCTTTAGCTGAGATCAACGAGCAGGACGAGATCAATATCCATAACATTGAATTTGGCGGAATGGTTATGCCATTTGAAAGCGAGTTTGACGTTTTCTGGGGCTTCTTCGTCTTTTTAATTCCGCTGGCGGCTGTTTTTATTCCACGGTTTGGGAAATTCAGCTCAAGATTTATCCCAATTGTTCATTGGGGGCTGGGCATGTTTTTCCTTTTCAATTATCTATTTGCAAAAGTCGCCAAGCTGGCATTTGCCGCCGGTTACAGCTACGCTAAAGTGCCGTTTATTCAAGCTGTGCAGGAAATCAAAGAAAGTAATTACGAGTTCTTCTATATCTTCGTCTGCTTATTCATCCTATTAGATTTGCTCCGTTCCGAACAACCGGCGCTTGCCGAGTGAGATTCATTTTGCCGATAATGCAGAGAAATTGTTATGACGCTCAGTAAAAATTCGCCAGATGAAGTCCGGCTTGCCTTCCGAACTTACGATCCTTTTGTGGAAACGGAACAAGCGGAGAAAATTTGGCTGGATTTGCTCGCCAGAAGCGCGCATAGCTATTTCACTTCCTGGGGTTGGATTTCCACTTGGTTGAATAGCTTGCCGCGCGACCTCCAACTTGAGCTGATCGTTGGTTCTATAAATGAAACCCCAGCCTTGGCATTTTTTATCAATCGGCGCAAGAAGAATAAGTATGGCTTTTTACCCTCGCAAACTTTGGCGCTAAACGCTACTGCCGTGCGTAGATATGACGAGATTTACGCGGAATACAATTCGATTTTATACGACCCGGCAATGCTGACGGATGCGACTCAAGCCCTTGAATATGTGCGTAATTTGGCTTGGGACGAGTTCGATTTCCCGTGGGTTTCTTTGAAATTTACTCAAGACTTCAATTTGCTCAATGCGGAAAAAACGCTCGGCGTTTATTCTATTCAGATAGATGCGGCTACCGCGTTCTTGGTAAATTTGGAGAAGGTTCGCGCCGTAAATTTGGATTTCTACGCTTTGTTAAGCTCAAACAAACGGAGTCAGATTAGGCGCTCAGTAAAACAGTATGAGGCAGATGGCGGGCGTATTCTCGTGCGCGAAGCTGAAACTTCTGAAGAGGCGCTGGCGATGTTTGAAAATTTGGTCGCTTTGCACCAAGCTGAATGGAATAATTTGAATCGCCCGGGCGCATTCTCCAATCCGTATGTGCTTCAGTTTCATCACGACTTGATTCGTTCGCGTTTTGCTAGCGGCGAGATTCAACTACTACAAATTTATAACGAATCGGGAAACCTGGGATATTTATATTGCTTTGTGTATTGCAATCAAGTTTTGTTTTATCAAAGCGGGTTTAAGTATCTGCCTAAAAATGTTTATAGACCCGGTTTAGTTTCGCACTATTACGCAATTGTCCACAATGCTTCCAAAGGCAGAGCCGTGTACGATTTTCTAGCCGGAGACGCTCCGTATAAAAGCAGTCTATCCACGGATACGACGCAGATGTACAAGATTCGCTGGGTAAAAAATAAGGCTAGGTTTTTTATCGAAAATTCGCTCGTCGAGGTTAAACGCCTGATCAAACGGGCGCCGCAGTTTGAAGAGCGTTTGAAACAAGCCCGCTATCTAATTAGAAACATCGGCTTGGCGTTGGTCTCTTAGGAAGTTGAACGCATATGAATATTTTTAAACGCCTGCTAGGCTTGTTGCTTCTTGGGGTTGGCGTATCTGCCTGCTTTTTTTTGCCGGCTAAAGGCGTGAGTATTTCTATGTCTGCGCAAAATACGCAAACGGCGGAATCTTTAGCGGTTGCCGCAACTGCCGATTGGAACAATGCCGACCTCGGATGCGTCCGACCGTACGCGAGCGATTCGATTTGGAATGTGCCGATTGATTGGTCAAAAGCCAAAGCGCATCCGGATAACGATCAGATGATGTCCGCGTTTTTCAAAAACTCAAGCTGGATCGGCTCGGACACCTCGCAATTTTCCTCCAATATTTATTTTATTGATAACGCTACTCCGTTAATTTCGGTGCAGTTGCAGGAAGGGCGCAGATTCCGAAATGTGCTTGACGACTCCGTTATTGAGTATGGAGAATCTGGCGGCGTAGTTTTAGCTCCAATTCCGGCTCACGCCAAACCCGCGCCCGGCACAGATGGCGAGTTGACGCTAGTGAATGTTGAGACTGGCGAAGAATGGGGTTTGGTCAAAGGCAGAATTATTGACGCTGAGCATTGGTTTGTTGGCGGGCTGTATAAATATAGTATTTACTCTTCAGGTATACCGCCGCAAGGTTTTGCACAGCGCGGCGCCGGTATCGGTAGCTTTGCCGGAATTGTGCGGCCCTGTGAGATCGAACGCGGCTATATCGGCCACGCAGTTACAATTGCTTACGATTATCCCTGTATGGCGGAAGTTTGCGCGGCGAATGGGTGGCCCGCATCCATCCCGCCTTTCACCAAAACAGATGGAGATGGGACGGATCAATTTGACATTCCGGAAGGGGCGCGGATTGCGATCAAGCCGGAAGTTACGCAGGCTGAAATAATAGAAGCGTGTTCGGGAGTGCGCGGTTGCGTCGTCTGGGCGTTGAACATGCAGGAATACGGCGGCTTTATTGTTGATAACAGCGGGCATCCGAAAACTTACGGCGAAGGCAACGAAACTGCGAAATGGGACGCAAGCATTTGGTCTGAAGATATGTTGCGCGATATTCCGTCTAGTTGGTATGTCGTAATTGACTGGAATCAGCCTTCCACTACGCTTCCGTAGCTTTGGTAGAAACGAGAAAAAATGACTCTCAAAAATAATGATTTGATCTTTTTAGTATTCAGCTTGTTTTTTGTCGGCGCGGCTTCTTTCGCCTTGGCAGACCCGGATACCAGCGTGGGCTTGTACGGCTTGGCGGGAGTATTAGGGATTGTGATGGTGATGATGATCATCATCAAGCCCAATATTGGCGCGAACATCCTGATTATTACGATCTTTATCAACATCTCGGCGGAACTGACCAATCGCGGATACCCAAGCATCATCAAGCCTTTGGTGGTGGTGGTCTTTGCGGCGATCATGGTTCGGAATTATTATACCGGGCAGTTGCCGAAGAACCGCACGCGCACCTTTGTCGTTGAGTTGTTTTTGATCCTCTATTTTGTTTCCATGCTGGCTTCTTATGCGGTCGCTTCGGATAAAGATCGAACGATGGAAGCGATTCAGGATTTGGCGAAGGATATTTTTATTCTTTATACAATTTTGTTCGCCATTCGAGAAACTTCCACTTGGAAACAGGCGGTTTGGATCATCGTCTTCATTACAACTGTGTTATGTTTGTTCGGCGCTTATCAAATTTTCACCGGAGATTATTCGCAAGATTTCTTCGGCATGGCGCGGATTAAAACGCAAAGCGTGGTGGAGGGCGATAATTCTTCGACGAATCGCATTGGCGGACCAATACGCGACCCGAATATGTGGGCTGAAGTTTTGGTGGCTATTTTGCCGCTGATCGCTTTCCAGATCTTCAATCAGCCGCGCATGTTGACCAAGCTTTACGCAATTGCCGCGTTTGGGATTATCGGCTTCGAGTTGTTGAATACTTATAGCCGCGGCGGGTATCTAGCGTTTGTCGTCAGTATGATCCTAACGCTCTTTGTTTTCGATCGGAAACTTAATCCGCTGGTGGCGATTGGTATCTTGGGGCTGGCTACGATTTTTATTCCCTTGCTCCCTCCGGCGTACCTTGAGCGTTTTGAAAGTTTATTATCGCTTGCGCCGAGTTCTGAAGGCGGCGTGAGCGTGTATGAGGATTCTTCGTTTCGTGGGCGGGCGAGCGAGGTGATTGCCGGCGTGATGATGTTTGCCGATCATCCATTGTTGGGCGTGGGGGCGGGGAACTTTCGCAATAATTATCAGGAATATGCGCAGAAGATTGGGCTTGAGATGCGTTCGGAAGAAAGAGACGCGCACTCGTTATATACGCAAGTGTTGGCGGAGACGGGAGTCTTTGGCGCAGTCTCGTTTTTTGGATTGGTGTTAGCGCTTATGGCTGGGCTGGCGCGGGCGGCGCGGACGGTTCATTTGATGCCTCGGCATATCTCTTTACTGCCGTGGATCAATTCACTTCGCGTTTCAATTATCGCTTATATGATTGCCGCTGTCTTTTTGCACAACGCTTACATCCGTTATTTTTGGATCTTAGTCGCTTTGGGAATTACGCTGATTCAATTGGTTGATGAACTTCAATCGGGTACAGGTCTCTCCCGTTTTTCATCTCGGGAGACGTCTCTTGAACGATAATCCAATTATTGCCGTTGAAGAGACGACTTCCGGCGCTCATGTTACCCGCAAAGCTGGGCGCGGCGTTATTTGGAATTTCCTAACTTACGGCTTGGGTAAAGGGGCGGTTTTAGTCACCACCGCTATTTTGGCGCGCATCCTCACGAAAGACGACTTCGGCTTGCTCTCGATTGCGATTGTGGCAATCAGCTATCTTTCGCTGGTCAAAGATTTAGGGCTGGGGCTCGCGCTCATTCAACGCCGCGAGAATGTCAATGAAGTGGCGAATATTGTTTTTACCGTCAACCTGATTATTGGGTTCACCTTGTCCGCGCTCGTGATTCCAGTAGCGCCATTCTTTGCAGATTACTTTCACGAACCTAGAATTATTCCGGTTCTGCGTTGGCTTGGAACTTCTTTTGCGATCAATGCGCTCGGCGCAGTCCATGTGATTTTGTTGATGAAAGACCTTGACTATCGGCGCAAGTTTATCCCAGACATGGGAAATACGATTGTCAAGGGCGTCGCTTCGATCGGCTTGGCGTATGCCGGTTATGGCGTTTGGGCTTTAGTTTTTGGGCAAATCTTGGGCGCTGTTACTTCGGTAATTTTAGTTTGGATCGTTGTCGCTTGGCGCCCGCGCTTAAGTTTGGACCTTGCATTAATTAAATCGTTGATGAAGTTCGGCTCGTCTGTGACGGTTAGCGATTTTTTAGGCGTGATCATTGACAACATAGATTACATCATTGTCGGTAGAGTTTTTGGCATGGCTGAATTAAGTATATACACGCTGGCTTATCGTTTACCGGAGATGTTGCTGATCGGGAATTTGTGGGTGATGGGGAGCGTTACGTTCCCCGCATTTTCCTCAATTCAGGATAAACCTGCGGAAATGCGGCGCGGCGTTTTGGCGGCGATTCGCCTCATTCAACTAATTGCGGTTCCAATCGCCTTGGGGTTGTTTCTTGCCGCCGATCCTATCGTGCGCGTGGTTTTTGGCGATCAGTGGCTGGAGGCGATCCCCGTTTTGCGCGTTCTGGCGATTTACGCTTGGGTTTATTCTGTTGGCTATCACATTGGCGATGTCTATAAAGCCATTGGACGACCGGACATCCTGCTGTGGCTAACCGTTCTGACGGTGATCGTGATCGTCCCTTCAATTTGGATTGGCTCACACTTCGGATTAATTGGCATCGCTTGGGGGCATTTATTTGCCGTGCTAGTTAGAAGAGCCACGAGCCTAACGCTGGCGACAAAATACGTCCAAATCAAAATTACTGATATTTTGAAAGAGCTAAAGCCGGCGTTCTTGGCGGGCGTGGCGATGGTTCCATTTGCATTGCTGGCGTTAAAACTTACGACAAACGCCGCGCCAATTATTCAATTGATCAGCGTGGTTGCCGCCGGCGCTATCAGCTATCTCGCGGTTTTGTGGCGGCTTGAACGCGACAATCTCTTGCGCCTGATCCGCATGGTGAGCGGCGCTAAACAGACTGTACAGGCTTGATGCAGAATCAAAATCGCCCCGATTTTCTTGCCAGTGAATTGCCCATCGAGCATAGCGCAGATTGGCGTTTTTTACTGCCGCTTTCGGAGAATAGCAAGGGGATAATCGTTGGGCGCGAATTGGGGGATGTTGCCCAGTTTTTTAATACGCTGAAATTTTCAGCGCAAGCTATGGATTTCCCGGAGTTTGAGCAGGAGCTACGCAACGCTTCGGCAAATTTTGATTTTATCGCGCTACCTTTGGGCTTCCCCGATTCTTTTTCTGACCGCGTAGTTGAAGCGCTTGCCGCCGCTTCGAGATTACTACGTCCAAAGGGCCGCATACTCCTCGCTTTTTCGAACCGCTACACGCTTTGGGAGGCGGCGCCTGCTCAAAAATATTTATCCACGCCGATGCAAATTCAAAAGACTCTGAAACAGGCTGGTTATTGCGAGATTGTTTTATATGCCGCGCTCTCTAATTTGACTTTGCCTGAATACATCTTTCCGCTCAATCGGCAGGCGGCTGCCTTTGCCTTGGATCATCGTTATCGGCACAAACTTCCCTTTAAGGCGCGGAATTCGCAGATTATCGCTTTTCTCGCGCCCTTTCTGCTTAATTTCTTTCCCTTTTACTTTGCGACCGCTAGCTCAAAGAACTCTTCCGCCTAAACGCCGACTCTAATGAATACTTTTGTTGACGCTCTTACCGAACTTATTGTCGCTTCCGAGAAAGCTAAGTCTTTTGCCTTGCCGCTCCAATGGGTGAGTTTGGCGCCGGGAATTCCCGACCTTGACGAGAATGTCATTTTCTTTGGTTTTGAAGCGGGCAAAACCTACCCGACGGTAGTCGCTAAAACGCCGCGCCTGCCTGAAAATAAATGGGCGCTTCAAATCGAATACGATAGATTGACGGAACTTTGGCGGCTACTTGGTCCAGAAGCTGAATATCGGCTACAAAAGATAATCGCTATGGCTGAATTGCAGGGTCAGCCGGTTTTAGTCACAACGTTTTTGCGTGGCGAAAACCTTTTGCGCGTCACTAGAAAATCCTTGTGGCAGGCTCCGGCGCGCTTGCTTTCTTTATCCATTGACGTGGCGCAGTCTCTGCGTAGCATTATGGATCAAACGGCTACGCCCTTAACTGACGGCGAGAAAATTGATTCTGGTTTTTCAGAAAAGATTGAGAAGTATAAGCAGATGTACGCTCCGCCCAACGCCGAGCTTCAAACGCTGGACGCTTTGGCTTTAGAAGTAGAATCCGCCGCTTTGAAAGTTGATCACAAAATTCTCATTCAGGGCGACTTCTGGCACGGAAATATGATTCGAAGCGCCGAGCATGGCAAGCTGATGCTTTTGGATTGGCAATACGCGCGCTGGTCTAAAGACGTCAGCCTGGATTTATATATGTTTTTACTGGCTGGCGCTTTAACCGCTGTTCCAAAACAATTTGTCAACGCCCCAGTTGAAGCGCGGGCGCAAGCCGCGCTTGAGATTTTGCGCGCTTGGAATAGACAGATCATTCCTGCGTACTTAAACGCTTTCGGCACGCCGACTAAATATACCGTTCTGCCGATGCGCTCCGGCATGTTGGTTTGTTGCGTTGAGAACGCAGTGCGCGCAAGTATGAATCGTAATTCTGAGAAAACGCAGGATTTTATCTGGCGGGCGCTGTTCTCTGGTTTATGTAAGGGAGTGTCTAATTCTGTGGGCTTTTAAAAGATTTAACCGCAGAGCGCACAAAGAACACGGAGAAACCCTTCTGAAGCCTCTCTGTGGACTCTGCGCTCTCTGTGGTGAAAGGCTCTTTAGCCCATTCCTTTAGACGCTTCCTTATGTAATTGGTAAATAAGAAATCAAAAAAAGATAATATAATTATTGGTCATCAGGAATAAATTGTGTCAACAACTATCAATGCTCCCAAGCGAAAATATAATATTAGCTATCTAATTGACGGGCTAGGCATGGGCGGCGCCGAGCGTTTGCTGGTTCCAACCCTCAAGAATTTAGATCAGGAAATTTTTACTCCCCGCGTTTGCGCGTTTCAAGTGCGGCAGGGCAATCCAATCGCGGATCAACTCCGAGCGATTGACATCCCGGTTGATTTTCTACCGATTCCTTACCTGCGGGACCTGACGGCAATTCCGCGCCTTTATGCGTATCTGAAGAAAACGCGCGCCGATCTTGTGCATACTCAGCTTGAATTTGCGGACACGCTCGGAAATTTTGCGGCGAAATTGTTGCGCCTGCCCAGCGTGACTACGCTTCATACCATGCTGGCAAGCGATCGAAGTTTCAAATCGCGTCTGCATGAATTTACGGAATTATCTGCGCTTCGCTATTTCTGCGATCAAGTGATCTCCGTCTCGGAAGAAGCGCGCCAATTCCATTTGAACGAGAGTAAAACTTCGCCCAATCACGTGCGCGTTATTTATAACGGCATTGACCTTTCGGCTTACGCAAATTTGGATTTTCAACGCGAACGCTTGGCGCTTCGCAATGCGTTCAGCCTACCGCCCGATGCGATTCTGCTAACAACTGTGGCGGTCTTGCGCGAGCCAAAGGGAATTCAGTTTATGCTGGAAGCCCTGCCTGAGATTTTTTCTGCGCATCCCAACGCTTACTATTTGATTGTAGGCGATGGCGCGTATCGTCCTGAACTTGAAAAAAGGCTCGCAAATAGCCCGATAAAGGAAAAGGTGATTTTTGCCGGTCAGCGAAGCGATATTCCGCAGATTTTAGCCGCTAGCGATCTGTTTATTTTGCCAACTTTGACCGAAGCCCTGCCGACTGTTTTAGCCGAGGCTATGGCGGCGCGTTTGCCAATCGTTGCCAGCCGCGTGGGGGGCGTCCCTGAAATGCTTGCGGATGGGGTCAATGGACGTTTGGTTGCGCCGGGCTCCCCAGTTGAATTGACCACAGCCTGCCTGAGTCTGCTTGCTAACCCTGAGGAGATGAAATCAATGGGACTAGACGGTTTTAGAATCGTTAATGAGAAATTTGACGTTCGCGGGCAAGTTAACCAATTGAAAAAACTCTATCTGGAATTGATAACCCGCCATGAAAAATAAAAAACATATCTGTGTCATTGAATTGAACAGCGTTGGCGGGTTGATTCATTATGCCTATCAACTCTGCACCGCTTTAGCAAATGCAGGTTTCGAGGTGACTCTGTTGACCGCTTCGGATTACGAAATGGCGAACCTGCCGCATAATTTTCGGGTGAAAAAAGATTTTTATTTGATGAAGAATTTCTCTTCGTCAAATAGCGAAACTTCAAAAGGATTGCTGAAATCTGTTTGGCGGAGAGTGAAGCGCTTGGGTTTGCGAATCTTGCGCGGAGTTTATCTGATCCTCACTTGGTTTCGAGTGACGGCTTATTTATTGCGCGTCAAACCGGAGATTGTGCAATTTTCCCGCATTCAATTTCAGTTTGAAGCTTACTTTATCAGGCGCTTGAAGAAAAATAATTTGGTTCTAACTCAGGTTTGCCATGAATTTGAAGCCAGAGAGGGAAAAGATGAAGTCCTTTCTACGATCATTTTCGGTTCTGACGAAGCCATGTACGCCAAGTTTTCCGCGCTATTTTTTCACGCTGAAGAAAACCGTCAGAAATTTATTACGCATTTTCCCGCAGTTCCAGTGAAGGCTACGCATCTCATCCCGCACGGCAATCAAGGCTGGCTTCTTCAACTTCCGCAGAGTCCAAGCGCTGAAGCGGATCTCCGCCAGAAATATGCGCTGACCGAGCAGGATAAAGTTATTTTGTTCTTTGGCTTGCTCTCTCCGAGCAAAGGCATTGAAGATTTGCTTGAAGCCTTTGGTTTGCTTCCTCAAACTTGCGGCGCTAAATTGCTTGTGGTTGGATACCCAACGAAATATATTGACATGAACGCCCTCTATGAGCGGGTGACAGAATTAGGACTGAGCGAACGGATAATTTTTGACCCGCGTTATATTGACGTTACCGAGATCGCTCCGATTATGACGCTTGCGGACGTTGTGGTTTATCCGTATCGAAGCAGTACGCAAAGCGGGGCGTTGCAGGTAGCATATACGTTTGGTAAGCCGGTGGTCGCCGCAAATATTGGCGGCTTGCCTGAAGCTGTGGAGGACGGCAAAAACGGATTTTTAGCCGCGCCCCAAAACCCGCAAGATTTGGCGCAGAAAATTAACGCCTTGCTTCAAGATCCAAAACTCGCCCAGGCGATGGGCGAACATGCCCGCTTGCTTTCGCGCACTAAATTTAGCTGGGAAAAAGTAGCCGAAATAATTTCAGGCGTTTATGAAACCTTGTAGGGCATTAGAGTTCACTTACGATAACGATTTATTCTGTGTGTGAGTAAAGCATAACGCGGCAACGTATGCAGGTGCGATATAAAAATACGGCGAATCGCAAACGGATTCCGCCTTACTTCTTGAAGCGTAGTCGGTCCGTTTTGCAAAGTGAAGGCGGCTTGATAACCGGCGTTTTGCGTGAGCTTCTCAACCTCGGCATTCACGTCGGCTTGCCTGCCGTTTGGATAAGCAAAGCCTGAAATTTCTTGCCCTAGCTCTCGTTCAATTGCAAGCTTCGAGCCGTGAATCTCTTTCTCGGCTTGTTCCGGCGAAACGCGCGTCAGAATCGGGTGCGTCAAGGTATGCCCGCCAAACTCAATACCATTTTGACTCATCTCGCGCACTTGATCCCAGTTCAACATCAATTTTTGGAAATAACCTTGAGGGATGGATACATTGAGCCGCTCTGGAAGTTTTTCGACCCATTTTAGTTTTTCGGTATGCGGGAGGATTTTCAGCGCCTCAATCCACCGTTGGCTGATCAGCTTTCTTTGAGCTTCGTTTGCCCATTTTTCATTTGTGTTATCAGGGAAGAGAACTGCATCTGTCTGCGTGTGATAAAAACAATAAGCCGCCAGATCCCAATAAAATGGCGCGTCTGTGCCGATGTGCCCATGCGTTAGAAAAATTACGGCAGGGAAGTTATGGCGGCGCAGAATGGGATACGCCTCGGTGTAATTATCAAGATAGCCGTCGTCAAACGTGATGAGCGCGGCGTAAGGCGGCAAGTCTTTTCCGTTGCGGAGCCAATTCGTTACGTCTGTGAGCGAGACGACATTAAACCAACGCGCCAGATATTCCATTTGCAAGTCAAAATCTTTTGGGTGCGCGCTGACGTTCGGTAAAAATGAATCAAACCCAGCTTGATGCGGATCGTTAATGCGATGATAGTTGATCACAGTCAGGGATTTAGCAAACAGCGCTCTGCCAACATTGAACCAGCCTTTACGATAGGCAAAATTGATAAAGCGCTTTAGGGGCGAGTTTTGCGAAAGTTTTACGCTTCCCATAAATGTTCTTTTCCTTAATCTATATGATAATGATACTGATAAGCAGTTTGGTAAGCGTTCCAAGTCGCTTCGACTTGCGCTTTGAGGTTGAATTGAGAGCGTATGCGGGCTTGCGCGTTTTTTCCAAGCGCCTTTGCAAATTGAGCGTCTGTGCAGAGTTTGAGCAAACCATCCGCGAGCGCGGCTGGGTCGTTGGGCGGAATCAGTAGCGCGTGTTCGCCGTCTGTAACCAGTTCCGGTATGCCGCCGCTGGCAGAGGCGAGGATGGGCAGTCCGAGCGCCGCCGCTTCCAATAGCGCGATGGGCGTGCCTTCATATCTGGAAGGCATGGCGAAGATAGAACTAGCTTTCAGAATCGCGAGCGCCGTGTTTCGATCTTGATAACCCGCTAAATAGACGCGCGTTTCGAGTTTAGCTTCTTTGATTTGCGTTGCTAGCGCTTCCTGACATTCGCCAGCCCCAACCAATAAACAAACTAGATTAGGGATTTTTGGCGCAACCTGCCGCATGGCTTCGATCAAGACATCATACCCCTTAACTGGAACAAGCCGACCTACGGCTGTGCAAACTATTGAATCTGTTGGTAGGCTGAATTTCTCTTTTAGCCACCCAGCCTCCCCGAAGATGGCGGCGGGCGTGATATCTACGGCATTATAAATCAGGCGAATGCGCTTTTCGTCAATCTTGGCATTTAGCAAAGCTTTGCGATCTTTTTCGGATACGGTAATGTATAAATCCAAATTCAAATTGGTCAAAAGCTCGAGCGCAGTGTAAATTTTGCCTTTGGTGGAGGCTTGCCCATGTTCGTTTGCGTACCAACTATTGATCGTCGAGATCAGACTCGTCTTGGTCAAGCAGGCGGCGAGACTGCCCCAAAATTTCGATTGAATGTTTTGCGTATCGAGGGCTTGGTAGCCATTTTGACGAATGAGTTTGATTAGATTGAATAGAATGCGCGGATCTAGCTTGTTCTTGCCCACGATGTGAACCGGCAAATTGAGTTTGAGCGCTTCTTGCGTAATTGCTCCGTTTTTTAGCCCAGCCAGCGCTATCTTGCCACGCGGGGAATTTTGGATTAAAGAAAGCGCGCGCGAAGTAGACCCGCCATATTTCAGGGATAAATCAACCAGTAATACTTTTGGAAAAGCGTCAAAATCGGATACCATGAGAAAAGGTCGGCTGGAATTTTAGCGCCTTTCAATGCGTTCCCATAAATGGGATTGTTGTCCGCGTAGATATTGGAAGAAGCCCCTCAGCGCGGCTAGGTTGCTGTTTGTCAGGAAGGCGGGTAAATAGAGCAACCTGATAATCTTAGATTTTTCGCCAAGTTTAGGAAAGGCTGTTCCAATAAAGGCTAAGCCATAAAAAAGAATTTGTAAGCCTAAAATGATTTCGCCAAAGGGGTTAGATAATAGAAAGAAATTGTTTTTAGTAGACGGAATAACGACCGCAAGGATATTCGCCAGCAAAGCTAAGATCATCCCAAACGGGACTAAGGGGCGCAGGAATTTATGCGAGATAATTTGCCAAATTAAAAGCGGTTGATTTTTAGGCAGGATTTTTTCGGCATTAGCGATAATCTGATAGCGCCCGGCGTTGATCCGCATTCGGCGCTTAATTTCATCTTGCGCGGTTAACGAAACTCTTTCTATGGATTTTGCTTCGGGAATATATACCAAACGCAATCCTTGGCGGATGACTTGCATCCCCAGATAGAAATCATCGTTGATAATATTATCCGGCGGTTTGAGATATGCCGTTTTCCTCAGCGCGAAAATTTCCCCAGCCACGCTGGTGCAACTACCCAAACGGCTTTCTTGCTTTTTGATGTAAGACTCATACTTCCAGTACAAGCCTTCGGATGCGCCGAGACTGCCGTCTCCATCCGCGATAAGTTTTGCGCCGCTGACCGCTCCGATTTTTGGATCTTGAAAAGGCGCCGCCAACTTTTTGATTGTATCCGGCTGATAATAATTATTGGCGTCTGAGAAAACGATGATTTCCCCGCGCACGCTGGGCATGGCGCGGTTAATTGCCGCCATTTTCCCGTTGCGTTGCGCTTCATGCAACAATTCAACGCCTTGATTCTCAAAGCGTTTAATGATCTGCGGCGTGGCATCTGAAGACCCGTCAGAGACGAAGAGAATCTGAAATTTTTCGCGTGGATAATCAATAGCGAGCGAATTCTTGATTTTGGATTCAACTACCGTTTCTTCGTTGTAGGCGGCGATCAATAACGTCACTGTTGGTAAATATGCGGGAAAAGCTTCGGCTTGCGGGCGAAGCTTGGCAAGAAGCGCGATGAAGATTGGATAGCCAAGATATACATAAAGAATAATGCCGCTAGACCCCCAAAACAAGAGCGCAACAATAAGCGAGACAGTTTCCATTCGGTAGCCCTTTAGTACTGTAACTAAAATATATAGTCTTTTGAGAATGATATAATCATTTCGATTAACCCCTAAATTCTAACACTATAATTCTCGGCTTAGGAGCTTTTATGGAACTTCGTTTTTATTTTCGTATTCTTCAGCGTAGCTGGTGGATTATCGCAATTTCAGCTTTGCTGGCGCTGAATCTCTCTTTGATCAATTCGTACTATTTTGTAACTCCTATGTATGAGGCGGTTGCGCGTTTTATTGTTAGCCCGAACGTACAAAGTACCGAGAGCCGCGATCTAATCAATAGCCTTGAGGCTTTGGATAAGCGTTCGATCATCTCGACCTACGCTGAAATTTTGAACAGCCGCGACGTAATTAACGGTACGATTCAACTGCTTGCGGCGGACCCGAAAAAGTTTAGCGCTTACGATACCTCTGTAACCGTTTTGCCGGACGCGAACATTATTCGATTTAGCGTTAAAGGTCCAGACCCGGAAGTGGCGGCGATGTTGGCAAATGGCATTGGTCAATATGCGATTGATTTTGTGCGTAAGCTATACGTTATCTATGATATTGACTTTCTGGATAAAGCCGTTGTGCCAGAAGAGCCGTACCAACCTCAGCCGTTGCAAAATGCCGGTTTGGCTTTGATCGTCGGCTTGGGGCTTGGCGTTGGCATCGCCATCTTCCGCGATCAATTATCTAGCTCGCTGGGTAGCTTAGGTCAAAGAAAGATGATCGATTCGGAATCGTTGGCTTATACCAAAACATATTTTGAAAGATTGGTGCGTCAAGAAATTGCCAATCAGCCGAATGACGTGCGCACAATTGGCATCATTTATCTGAATGGCATTCAGGAATTTTACGATTCTTTGCCGCAAGCGTATAAGAATATGATCATGCAGAAAGTGACCAGCACGCTGAAGTATCAATTGCGCGGCAATGATATTGTAGGGCGCTGGTCTCAACTTAAGTTTAGCGTCCTTCTGCCCACCACGGACGGACATTCCGCTATGCAAAGAATGTCGCGGATTCAAGAAATCTTAGCCCAGCGCTTTTCCTTGGATACGGACGGAGAATTTGATATTGAACTCGATCCGCGTATTGGCTTTGCCGATCATCAAGGCGGCGAGTCCTTTCAGGTTTTGGTCAATCAGGCTGAGCAGGCTCTGGAAATTTCGATGCAATCCGACGTTAAGATCAACCTATATAAAGTTCGACCTTTTGGGTAATTAGACTTTTTATTATTAAGTGATTCTCGATATAACTCAGGAATTTGAGGTGTTTAACGTGAAAAAAATACTCGCATTTATTTTTCTGCCGATTCTGATTTTGAGTAACTTTGTTCAGGTTTCGGCGAAAGCGCCAAAGAGCGATACCTTTTATGCGGAGATTAATGCGCCAACGCAGGTTGGCGCAAGCGACAATGTTTCGCTTAACTTCGCGCAATTAGGTTTCCGTCCAGCGGAATTAAACAGCCCGTTTGACGTGACGCATTTACTCTTTAGCATTCCCCCAAACTGGAAATTAGCCGCTGGCGGCGATGTTCAAATTGATTATGACGTTTTATTAACTGGTTCTGGCTTGGCGCAATTGGCTAGCGCGGGCAACCCCTATGGCGGCTCGCTGGTTGTGTCTTTTAATAATCAAATTATTGGCACAATCCCGCTGGGCAGTACTGGGAGCAATTCCGCTCGTTTTCAAATCCCGCCCGAAGCGCTGACGCCGAGTACCAGCGACGGACGCCACGTTTTGAAAATCGCTTTAGACGCTCAATTCAGCTGTCAATATGACGTGCGCGCCGTTGTGACCATCAAAGACACCTCGATCCTCAATTTGGTTTATGGCGTCACGCCGCCAGATTTGAACTTATCGCGCTTGCCTGCGCCGTTTTATCAAGCCAACGCGCTTGTGCCAGAACGGACTCTCGTGGTTACGCCAGACGCTCCAACTGCCGGCGAACTTCAAGCCGCCTTGAATATTATGGCTGGCTTTGGTTCTATGGTCGGCAGTACCGCTGATTTTTCGCTGATCAACTCCAGCAGAGTCACGAATGACGATCTGGCGACGAGCAATTTTATTTTTGTCGGCGCGCTAGAGAAACTGCCGCTCTTGTCGAATGTCGTCACTCTACCGCTAAAAGTTGAGGCTGGCAATTTCCCGAACCTTCCGCCGGCTTCTGCAACAGACGGCGTGATTCAATTGGCAATTTCGCCGTGGAATACTGCAAAGTCTATCCTGTTAGTGAGCGGAAAAGATGAGGCGGCGGTTCAAAAGGCTTCTCAAGCGGTTAGCTCTGGAAAAATTTTCATCTATCAAGACCCGACGCTCGCGTACGTCAAAGACGTTCAGCCGTTGATGGATAGCATTCCTTTCGTTGAAAATTTCACCTTCCAAAGCTTGGGCTACCTGACCGAGACTCTTAGCGGCATCGGGCGTTCAACCGCAGATTACACGTTTATGGTCTCTAAGCAACAGCTTTTCACTAGAGACGGCTATTTTGAATTGCTCTATTACCATTCTGCGCTGGTAGATAACGGGCTGTCTTCCTTGAATATTGAATTGAATGGGCAGGTGATCAATAGCACAGCTTTGGATAAAGCCTCTGAAGAATTAACAGCGGTGCGCATCAAAATTCCTTTTGGCATTTTGCGCTATGGAGAAAATCGCCTGACGATTAGCGGGCAACTTTCCGCCGACACCTCTTGCGACGAATCCGGACTTTCCGACCCATGGGTGATCATCTCAGATCAATCGAATCTGCATTTGCCCGAAGCGAATGCGCTTGGCGCATTTCAATACTCCGCAATGGATTTGAAAAATTACCCGGGACTTTTCGTAACGCAAAGCGACCTTGGCGATTTGGCTTTTGTGCTTTCAAAGACCGATACAACGGGTTGGGGCATCGCCGGTAAATTAGCTTACGAACTGGGTAGAGTTGCCAACCCAATCATTTCTGGAATGCGGACGGTTTTCGCCGATGACGTTTCGCCGGAAATCCGCGAGAAATATTCCATGATTATGATCGGCAAGGCGAGCACGCTTCCCATCCTGAATGAGATTAACGAAAATCTGCCGGCGCCTTTTGATTTTGCTACAGATACCGCCAGCGAGCGTCAACTGCAAATTGTGTATCGCATCCCTCAGGGCGTCAGCGTTGGCTACCTTGAATTGTTCCATTCGCCGTTCAATATTGACAAGACGATCTTGCTCCTCTCCGGAAATGATGCGAATGGATTGGCGCTTTCTGGCGACGCTTTACTCGTCAGCGAAATAAACGCGCAGGTCTCCGGCGTGTTTGCAATTACGAACGGTAAGCAGGTTGCCGTAGGCGACGATCAGGCAATCTTTTCCACAGTTGGCGATGTTGTGCCAGACGCTGAGGCGGTGGTCACTACGCCGCTTCCGGCTGGAACGAACCCGGCTTTGAATACCGCTCCGCCAGATTGGCTCATGCCGCTTCTCATTGCTTCCGGCGTAATTATTTTGGCGATCATTGCCTTTGTCGTCAGAGGGGCGCTAGCGCAAAAGCGCGCCGCAACTGTTGACCTCTCGCGGAGCGAGGAAGACGATAACGCAGACGAAGAAAAGTCGGAATAGAAAATAAGAACTCGCTATTTTGGAAGACGTTAACTCTTTTACGTCTTCCAAAATTATTTATTTGACTTCACCTTGACGAAATAACCGGAATAGAATAACCTATGCCCCTCGCCCCAGTAGCTCAATGGATAGAGCGCCTGACTTCGGATCAGTAGGTTGTGGGTTCGACTCCTGCCTGGGGCGCCTTTTTATTTAATCGGCGCTGGTAATCAAAAATATTTTTTTCACCCCTCTAAAATCTAGCGAGCTTGATCGAGGACATCTTATGGCAAATGTGCAAGCGTTTAGCGAGAAAGTTGTCGAGAATCTTGAAAAAGTAATTGTCGGTAAAAAACAATCCGTTGAATTGATTGTCATTGGATTGCTATGCCAGGGGCATGTGTTAATTGAAGATGTGCCCGGAGTGGGGAAGACGATTTTAGCGCGAAGCCTTGCGCGTTCCTTAGATTGTACGTTTAACCGCATCCAGTTTACGCCGGATATGCTCCCCAGCGATGTGACTGGCGTTTCCATCTATAACCAACAAAACAACGCCTTTGAATTCCGCCCCGGACCCATAGTTGGGCAAATTATTCTGGCGGATGAAATTAACCGCGCTACGCCAAAGACGCAAGCGGCTCTGCTTGAAGCGATGGAAGAGCGCCAAGTGACCGTAGATGGCGAGACGCGCCCTTTGCCGCGTCCTTTTATGGTTCTAGCTACGCAAAACCCAATTGAGTATGAAGGCACATTCCCTTTGCCCGAAGCCCAATTAGATCGTTTCCTCTTAAGGTTGCGGCTAGGTTATCCGGCGGCGGCGGATGAAATTCGTATTTTGGGACAACAACAAATTGAACATCCTTTAGCGACTCTAAAACCTGTGGTGACGGTTGACGAGATTTTACAAGCCGTTGAAGAAGTCAAGCGCGTTTTCGTCTCTGACGCGATCAAGCGCTACATCGTAGATTTGACCACGCGCACCCGCCAAAGCTCAGACGTATATTTGGGCGCGAGTCCGCGCGGCTCGCTGGCGCTGGCGCGCGCCAGTCAAGCCAAAGCCGCATTGCTTGGGCGCGATCACGTCTTGCCGGATGATGTTCAGGCGTTGGCAGTTTCTGTTTTGGCGCATCGGATTATCGTTAGTTCGGCGGCGCGCCTGCGTGATTTAAGTTCCAGCCGCATCGTGCAGGAAGTCATTCATGCTACCCCCGCGCCGGGCGGCGATTTTCTAGCGGATTCAAAAAAATAGCCCATGAAATCTGGGCGCATGTTGCTCGCGGCTTTGATCTTGATCGGGCTGATTGGCATTATCTTCAACGGCTCGGCAATTTATTCGCGCTTTTTCTACCTTGGGCTTTTTCTCGTTATTGGCAGTTCCTTGTGGACTTATTGGATAGGGCGCTCCTTTCAATTGAATAGAAGTTCGCGTGTGCAACGCGCAAATGTCGGCGATATATTTGAAGAAAATTACGATCTGGTTAATCACAGCCGTTTGATGGCGCCGTGGGTGGAGGTGATCAACGCTACGAATCTCCCGTTTGCTTCCGGCTCGCGTATATTGACTGCGTTTGTCGGCAAACAGAAAAGACAGTATAACGCGCGCACTTGGCTTACCAAGCGCGGCGCTTTTACGCTTGGACCAACCCGCGTTTCGGTCGGCGACCCTTTTGGATTCTTCCGTTATGAAAAAGAATTTCCGGCGCGGCAAACTTTGGTGGTTCTGCCAATGTTATTTGAAGTGAGTTCGTTTGTTTTTCCGCCCGGCTTATTGCCCGGCGGACAAGTGATTCGCAGAAAATCGGCGGATATTACGCCCCATGCCGCGGGCGTGCGCGAATACGTTCACGGCGACGCGATCAAGCGGATTCATTGGCCCTCTAGCCTGCGGCGCAACCGTTTGATCGTCAAAGAATTTGAACAAGACCCGCAAGCGGAAGTATGGCTTTTTTTAGACGCCCAAAAAGGCGTTTACCCAACCCAGCCGCACGAGCAAACTTCAATTCCGGTGGAGGCTATGTTGTTTGGCAGAAAGCCAAAATTCACTTTACCGCCCGCCGCTTTTGAATACGCAATTAGCATCGCCGCTTCACTGACGCATTATTTTCTTTCGCAACGCCGCGCAGTTGGTTTTGTCAGCGCGGCGCAAGGCGCTGGCGAAAATTATATCGTTCACCCTGCCGAAAGAAGCGAACGCCAAGAAGTAAAAATTTTGGAAACGCTGGCTTTCATGGAAGCGAACAGCGCGCTCTCGTTGCTGGCTTTGACTTCCGCGCAAGCCTCCCAAATTCCGCAAGGCTCAAGCATTGTCTTGATCACCTCCAACATAAAACCGGAATTATTATTTGCAGTGGAAGAATTACGCAAAAGGTATTTACGCCCAATCGTCGTTTTACTTGAACCTGCCTCGTTTGGCGGCGCACAAACTGCCGATCAAACCCTCATAGCTTTGCGAGAAAGGCGCGCGCCAGTTTGTTTGGTGAATTGCAACGCCGAGCTTTCGCAAGTTCTTTCGCATTTTGTTTCTGACCTCGCTCCACGGGATTTAAAAAAATGGCAAACTCCAACATCGTCACAATTGATTTGAATTTTCAAAATAAATCTCAAGCGATTGCTTCCTATTTGATGCGGGGAAAGGATGCGATTGTCTTAATTGAAAGCGGACCCGGCTCGACCCTTCCTGCGCTGACGGCGGCTCTGGCGAACCTAGCCTTATCTCCCCGTGACATTACCCATGTACTGCTAACGCATATCCATCTGGACCATGCCGGCGCGGCCGGCTGGCTTTCCAGACAGGGCGCTGAAATTTATGTGCATCCCAATGGTGCGGCGCATTTGCTCAACCCGGAAAAATTGATCGCCAGCGCAACCCGCATTTATGGCGAGCGGATGGAAATGCTTTGGGGTGAGTTTCTGCCCGTAGAGCAGAATCAACTCAAAGTCCCGAAGGATGCGGAAGAAATTTCAATCGGCAATTTGAATTTTTTACCAGTCAACACGCCGGGTCATGCCGATCATCATTATGCTTATCTCTTTGAAGACCTGTGCTTTAGCGGCGATGTAGGCGGAGTACGCATCCCCGGCTTCCCATATTTGCGCGCGCCGATGCCGCCGCCTGAACTGCATTTTGGCAAATGGCGGGCGAGCATTCAGCGCTTGCAAGCCCTGAAATTTAAGCGCATTGCGCCAACGCACTTTGGAATCTATGACGATGCGGCTTGGCATTTGCAAAGCCTGCAAAAGAATTTAGATGCGGCAGAAAATTGGCTGGAAGGCGTAATGCCGAAGAACCCTTCCATTGAAGAATTGCGCGAAGAATTTACGCGCTGGATGGAGACGCAAGCGCGTGAAGAAGCTTTAAGCGCGGATGTTGTCGAATCGTTTCAGTTGGCGAACCCGCTAGGCATGAGCGCAGACGGTTTGGCGCGATATTGGAAGAAATTTAGAACGCCTGAAAAATAAGTTGAGACATGTCATATAGAAGGGGTGATCTTTGAAACCTGCGCGAATTGGGGGTTGTGAATATACTTTAGACCTAAGCTGATCCAGCTTGTATTAATGTAGTTAATGATGGAGGTCTAGCGTATGGATATTGGCATTCCCAAAGAAAGCCGAGCTTTTGAATACCGCGTGGGGCTTTCTCCGGCTGGGGCAGAGATTTTAGTTCAGAGCGGGCATCAGGTTTTCGTTCAGCATGAGGCGGGGCTGGGCTCTGGCTTTCACGATCACGAATATGAAAAGGTTGGCGCGCGCATCGTCTATTCTGCGGAGGAGGCGTTTGGGCGGGCAAATTTTGTGCTGAAGATTTCCCGTCCGCTAAAGCGGGAAATTGAATACCTCACGCCCGGTTCGATTTTAGCCGGCTTATTGCATTTGCCTTCTTGCTCGCAAGATCAAATTGATTCACTGCTTGAAAAAAAGATCACGGCCTTGGCGTATGAGCAAATTGCGGATCAAGACGGCAGGCTGTTGGTTTTACAGCCCTTTAGCTGGATCTGCGGGGCGCTACTTCCGCAAATCGCGGCGCGCTTCCTGCAAAATGATTGCGGCGGCAAAGGAATTTTACTGGGCGGACTGCCCGGAGTTCCTCCGGCGGAGGTTGTGATTATTGGCGGCGGAGCGGTGGGATTTTCTGCCGCTAAAGCTTTAGTGAGCGCTGGCGCGCATGTAACCGTATTGGATGAAAAAATTGAAAAGCTGGAAAAACTTGCCGAACAATTGCCCGGCGTGGTTACAATGATTTCGACAAAGAGAAATATAGAGCGCGCCACTGCCTATGCGGATGTGCTTATCGGCGCGGTTTTGGTGAGCGGGCAACGCGCGCCGATTGTGGTCACGCGCGAGATGGTGCGCGCGATGAAGCCGCGCTCCGTGATTATAGACGTGAGCATTGACGAAGGCGGGTGCATAGAAACTTCGCGCCCGACAACGCATGAAAACCCTATTTTCATTGAAGAAGGCGTGATTCATTACTGTGTGCCGAACATCCCCGGCGTTGTGGGGCGCGCTTCCAGCCATGCGTTTTTGAATGCGGCGCTTCCCTACATTTTAGCGATTGCCAATTTGGGCATGGTTGAGGCTCTGCGGCAATATCCGGCGCTGGAAGTTGCAGTCAATACGTTTGACGGTAAGATCCGAAATTTAGCGCGTTTGAATTCGCGGGCGGGCTAATAAAATGACGATTGCAAACCTTTATCAATCGCGGGTGACTACGGCGCAGGAAGCCGTCAAAGTAATTAAATCTGGAGAGCGCATCTTTTTGACCGGTAATGTTTCGGTTCCGCAGACGTTATTGGCGGCTTTGGTGGAATACGCGCCTCAACTTTCTAACGTGGAAGTTTGTCAGGCGCTGACGGTTGGCTCTGCCGATTATGTCAGCCCGCAAATGGCTGGTCATCTGCGCGTCAATTCCATGTTTATTAGCGCGAATATTCGTAAGGCGGTTCAAGCGGGCCATGCGGATTTTACGCCCGTGTTGCTTTCTGAATTTCCTTTGCTTTTCAAAAATGGCGCGCTTCCGTTGGATGTTGCGGTTGTGCATGTTTCCACGCCTGACGAGCATGGGTTTTGTAGCTTTGGCGTGGAAGTCGGCTTGACGAAATCGGCGGCAGAATCTGCGAAAATTATCATTGCGGAAGTGAACGAACAAATGCCGCGAACTTTGGGCGATGCTTTTATCCATATTAGCCGCTTAACGCATATTGTTCCGGTAAATTACCCGATCCCTGAGCACAAGATGACCGCAGACGGCGATTCGCAGGTTATTGAGAAAATCGCCGGCTATGTCGCCTCGTTGATTCCAGATGGCGCGACGATGCAATTGGGGATTGGCTCAATCCCGGATGCGGTTTTGAAATTTTTACATCAGAAGAAGGATTTGGGCATTCATTCTGAATTGTTTTCTGAGGGCGTGATTGATCTGGTCAATCTGGGCGTATTGACCAACGCTAGAAAATCTTTGCATCCCGGAAAAATTGTGGCTGGCTTTGTGCTTGGAACGAAGCGTTTATATGACTGGATTGACGACAACCCAATGATCGAAATGCACCCAACTGAGTATGTGAACGACCCGTTTGTCATCGCCCAAAACGAACGTATGGTGGCGGTCAACTCGGCGATTGAAGTGGATTTGACCGGTCAGGTTTGCGCCGATAGCATCGGAACTAAACTTTATAGCGGCGCGGGCGGTCAACTTGACTTTATCTACGGCGCGTCACGCTCTCGGGGCGGCGTGCCAATTATCGCCTTGCCAAGTTCCGCTACTCTGCGGGATGGAACTATGCTTAGTAAGATTGTTCCAATGCTGAAACCCGGGGCGGGCGTAGTCACCACGCGGAATCATGTGCGCTTCGTCGTGACGGAATACGGCATTGCGGATTTATACGGGAAGACGATTCGACAGCGCGCGCAAGCGCTGATCAGTGTGGCGCACCCTCAATTTCGGGAAGACTTACTCAGGCAGGCGAAAGAACTGAACTACGCCTAATAAGCGCTTTCGAGCGGCGCAGGGTCTGGCGTAACCCTGTGCCGCTTTGGCTGTTAAGCCTATAATAGGTTTTTCCCATCTTGACAGACCTTCATTTTTTACCTATCATCGGTAAGTTTTGGGATGAAGCTGTAGATTTGGGAGGCTTTATTATCCATTGCCCATCTGTTCTGGATGGGTTAATTTTATAACGAGAAGGAAGAGATATATTATGCGCAGGGCAAAGATTGTCGCCACGATTGGACCGGCTTCGGATTCTGAGGAGAAGCTAGAAAAACTAATTAAAGCCGGTATGAATGTTGCGCGGCTGAATTTTTCACACGGCACGCATGATCAACACGCCAGCCGTGTCGCCACAATTCGTAAAATTTCCAAGAAATTGAATACTCCCGTCGGCATCCTGCAGGATTTGCAGGGACCTAAGATCCGCTTTGGTAAATTGAATGCTCCGGTGCAATTGGCAGTGGATGAGCAAGTCTGCTTGTATGCCACTGAAGATACGCCGCCTCAAACTACCGAACAACTGCTCCCCGTAGATTTCCGCGAACTCTTTGACGCAGTGCATGTGGGCGATCAGTTGTTGCTCGATGACGGGCGTTTAGCGCTTCAGGTTTCTTCGGCGCAGGGGCGCGTGGTCAAGGCAAAAGTGTTGGTGGGCGGTTCTTTATCCTCGCACAAGGGCATTAATCTCCCGGGCGTGAAACTGCGGATTTCAGGCTTTACGGATAAAGATAAAGCCGACCTTGAATTTGGCATGTCTCAAGGCGTGGATGCGGTGGCGATCTCCTTTGTGCGCAGCGCTGAAGATGTGAAAGTTGTCCGCGCCGCGATGGTTGAATTTGCTCAAGGTAAACGCATCCCATTCTTGATTGCCAAGCTGGAAAAGCCGGAAGCTCTGACAGAACTTGAAGATATTTTAGACGTGGTGGATGGCGTGATGGTAGCGCGCGGCGATTTGGGCGTGGAACTTCCCCCTGAACGCGTGCCGCCGCTTCAGAAACATATTATCTACTCGGCGAATGCGCGCGCTAAATTGGTAATTACCGCCACGCAAATGCTCGAGTCGATGATTCAAAACCCGATCCCAACCCGCGCAGAAGCCTCAGACGTTGCCAATGCTATTTTTGACGGCACAGACGCCGTCATGCTTTCTGCTGAAACGGCTTCCGGTGAATATCCGGTGGAAGCTGTTTCCATGATGGCGCGCATTGTCGTGGAAGCCGAATCTAACTTTTGGCAGTGGGGGAGTCGGCAGGATAGCCGCGTTGGGCTTGGTCATAGTGACGCCGCTTCTATGGCGCGCGCCACAAACGAACTGGCGCATGATTCCGACGTTTCCGCGGTTTCGGTATTTACCATGCAGGGCCATTCCGCTTGGCTTATTTCAAAAGCGCGCCCCGAGAAACAGATTTTAGCGTTCACGCCGACTCTTGAAACTTACAATCAACTCGCTTTTTTATGGGGCGTAAAGCCGCATCTTGCGCGTTATGCCAATACGTTAGAAGAAATGCTCGCGGGCGTGGATGCCGCCTTGCTCGCCTCCGGAACGTTGCAACCCGGACAGCAAATCGTTTTGGTTTGCGGCTATCCGGTGGGCGCAATGCGCACGCCGAACATGGCTTTGCTTCATACGGTTGGTAGCGAGGCGACTGTGAATTTGGCGCGCAACTTGGCGCAAAGCCATGGCAAGCCAACCAGTAAGCCTTAGGAAGCCTAAAAAATGAAACCCGCCCGCACTCGCTTTGCTCCTTCGCCAACCGGACATCTACACCTCGGCGGCGCTCGCACTGCCTTATACGCTTATTTGCTCGCCAAACAAACCGGCGGACAATTTCTGTTACGCATTGAAGATACGGATGTGAAACGCACTATCCCCGGCGCAGAGCAAGAGATCATTGACGGCTTGCATTGGCTAGGGCTGGATTATGACGAAGGTCCCGATATTGGCGGAAAGTTTGCTCCCTATCGCCAAACGGAACGCCGCGAAATTTATCAGCGCTACGCAAAAATATTAATAGATAACGATAAAGCTTATCCTTGTTTTTGCACGCCGGATCAATTGGAAAAAACGCGACAGGAACAGTTGAAACGTAAGGAGAATCCGCGCTACGCCGGAACCTGCCGAAACATTCCGCCTGCCGAAGCCGCCAAACGCAGCGCTGACGGCGAGGCGCATACCGTCCGCTTCAAGATGGCGCAAGAAGGCGTGACCATCGCGCACGATCATCTGCGCGGCGACATTGCCACCGATAACAAACAACTTAACGATCAAGTTTTGATAAAGTCCGACGGCTTGCCCACGTATCATCTTGCCGCGATGGTGGACGACCATGAAATGCAAATCACGCACGTGATTCGCGGCTCGGAATGGCTAGGCTCTTTTCCCTTGCACGTGAATATTGTCCGCGCCTTCGGCTGGGAAGAGCCGACTTGGGTGCATCTTTCAGTTTTTCTAAAGCCAAGCGGCAAGGGCAAATTAAGCAAACGCGATTCGGCTGAAGCCAACAAAGACGGTCATTCCGTGTTTATCAAAGATATGGAAGATTTAGGCTTCACTCCGGAAGGCGTTCTCAATTGGGCGGCGCTGATGGGTTGGGGCGTAGCCGAAGACGACGTGCTGACGCTGAGTCAAATGATTGAGCGCTTTTCAATTGACTCATTGACGCCCTCGCCCGCCGCGGTCAATTTTCAAAAACTGGATCATTTCAACGCGACGCATATCCGCCGCTTGACTCCCGAAGACTTGTCAGCCCGCCTCAAGCCTTATTTCACCCGTGAAGGGCTGAAGGTTAATGATGATGTTTTGCAAAAGATTATCCCATTAATCCGCGAGCGCTTGACCACTTTGGATGATTGCCTTGCCTTTGGCGCATTCTTCTTCAAAGAAGATGTTTCGCCGACTCCGGAAGATTTAATTGCTAAAGGACTCGACGCCAAGCAATCGGCTGAGGTTGCCAAAAAATGCTTGGAAATTCTCTCAAGCTTGGCGTCCATTGACCATGCCACAGCGGAGCCAGCGTTGCGCGCCTATGTGGAAGAATCCGGCTTGACGCCGAATCAAGTTTTCGGCATTCTGCGCGTCGCCACGACGGGGCAAAAGGTCAGCCCGCCGTTATTTGAATCAATGGAAATTATTGGGCGCGAGAAATGTTTGCAAAGAATCCAAACTGCGCTTCAACTTCTGGAAAAGATATAAATAAAAAAGATTGCCAAACGGCAATCTTTTTTATTGCTACTCAGTTTTGTAAAATACGGAGTAAGCCGGAATTGTCAACCCTCCGATGCTGATGTCAATGAAGCGACCGGTAATTTCGGCTTCTTTTGGGATCAACGCCATGGCTTCCTTTGTAATTAGAATATCGTTTGCATTGCCAACGTCTTCGCCTAATTTGCAGGCGCGGTTGACGGCTTCGCCGAACATATCGCGATCGTTCACGATGAGCACTTTTCCGAAGTCAATCCCGATGGCGACGCGAATATCTAATTCGTCTGCGGAGAGCAGGTTGGAAGCGTAAAAGGCGTGCTGAATGGTAATGGCGGCGCGCACCGCTAAAAGCGGATTGGGCAAAATTGCAAAGCAATTGTCGGCTTCAAATTTGATGATTTTGCCTTCGTGACTGGCGATAATTGGTTCGACGGTTAATTGCATCCTGCGAATCATAGAGAGGTAGTGAATGATTCCGTATTTGCGGGTGAGCAGAGAAAACCCCGACATATCTAAAACTAAAACGGTGTTTTCAGTGCCGTAAGATTTCCAGATTTTTTCTTCTAGTTTCTTGCGGCGCGCCGAATCGGTTTCTTGCGAGTAATTTAGCAATAGCTCTTGGAATTGCGAATCGCCAGGGAACATATTTGCCTCCAAGGAAATATTATATCGAAAAGCTAGTTGACGAGGCTTGCTATTTCATTGTTGCGGATATATTGCTAATGCTAGGTTGTCCTTTGATACAAAGCCATTTCCCAAATGAATAATCTGCGTGTGACGACGCGTTGTAAACCCTCGTTTTTTAACAGCGCTTCCATTTCATGGACTGGGTGAACGAAAACCCGAAACGGGTCTTTTCTGAGACGCTGAAAGAAATTCATGATCGCGATGGCGCTCTTTGTGTACCAGACTTCGCGGGGATAGGTCATAGCGAGCGCTTTGCGACTCTTTGATGAAGCGGCTTTTAGTAACTCGCGCATGTTTGGGTAACAGCAAACGACTCGATCGAGCGTCACTACATCTACTTGCGGAAGTTCAGCCGCAACGTCGGTGAAGTCAGCGTGAATGAATGTAACTTGTTCGCCATGTCCTAAACGCTTAGCTTCTTCAGTCGCAATCTTCAAGTAGGCGGATGAAGCGTCTATGTGTGTGGCTTGATTGGCGACATCTTTCAGCAACTCGTGATGAATCGTCCCAATCCCGCCGCCAATATCCAGTAAGGAGGTTTGTTTTAATTCCAGAGAGCGCACGGCTTCCAAGATCAATTTTGTTTGTTTTGCGGGTCCGCGCCGGCGATAGGCTTTGAGATTTGCCTTGGCTTCGTCTTCGCCAAAGGTGTTGTTTTCCATTTCGCAACAGTTACAGGGCATTTCGCCTCGCTTTCTTTTCTCAAATTAATCCTTACTTGCACTGCAAAGTTCGCTTTGCGCTGTACTAAATTTCGTCAGGCGGCGCACAACCTTCATCGAACGCGATGGTTGTAAAAACTTCAGCTTGCAAAACCCAATTTCCATTTTTTGTTTTTTGCCATTTGGCGGAGTACACGCCTGAGGCGTTTACTAATTTTTCTGCTAGTGTGTAACTGCCCTGCCAGTTTCCAAGTTCTTCCGCAATGTCCCACGCTTCGTTGACCGTGATCTCGCGCGTCGTGCGGATGTAGATCGCCGTCGGGTCTGACTCGAAAACGCCAGCCCAGCGTTTCGCTTCTTCGTCTTGACCGTGAAACTGGTCACTGCGACCCGTGACGATGTGATAACTCGGAGCGAGTAACGCGCGAATCGTTTCAGCGTCTTTGTTTGCGATGGCGCTGTTGAAGCGCTCACGCGCCTGGCGAATGGCTTCGGCGGATGTGGGCATTACAAGTTTATCCTTTTTTCTCAACCTTCGCCCACGTATCTTTCAAATTGACCGTCAAGTTGAACACGGGTTTTTCTTTCGTCGAATCCTTATCCAGACAAAAATAACCAAGCCGTTCAAATTGGAAGCGCGAGCCAACTTCTGCCGAAGCGAGCGAAGGCTCAATAAACCCATTCAAAACTTCCAACGAATTTGGATTCAAACAATTCAAGAATCCCTCTTCGCCTTCTTCGGGATTTTCCTTTGAGAACAAACGATCGTACATGCGGACTTCAGCTTCTTTCGCGTCTTTGGCTGAAACCCAATGAATCGTGGATTTGACTTTTCGTCCGTCAGGCGCGTTGCCGCCTTTGGATTCGGGATCGTAAGTCGCATGGACTTCAACTACTTCGCCCGCGTCATTCTTCACAACATGCGTGCATTTGATAAAGTATGCATAGCGTAAACGAACTTCGTTGCCGGGGAAGAGGCGATAATATTTCGGCGGCGGCGTCTCGCGGAAGTCATCCTGCTCGATGTATAAAACTTTCGAGAACGGAACTTTGCGCGTGCCAGCGGATTCATCTTCAGGGTTGTTGACCGCATCCATCTCTTCGACTAGATCGTCAGGATAATTATCAATCACCACTTTGAGCGGACGAATCACAGCCATACGCCGTAAGGAATGCTTGTTCAAATCTTCGCGTACGCAGGCTTCTAATAATGAAACATCGCTAACGCTGTAATTTTTTGCTACGCCCACTTTGCGAATGAAATCTAAAATCGCCTCGGCTGTGTAGCCGCGCCGACGCATCGCGCGCAGAGTCGGCATACGCGGATCATCCCAGCCGTTCACTAATTTTTCTTCCACCAAGCGGCGCAGTTTGCGCTTACTCATCACGGTGTAATTCAAGTTGAGTCGCGCAAACTCGATCTGACGCGGCTTGAACACATCAAGTTGTTCCAAAAACCATTCATACAGCGGACGATGGTCTTCGTATTCCAACGAACATAACGAATGGGTGATGCCCTCCATCGAATCGTTCTGTCCGTGTGACCAATCGTACAGCGGATAAATTTTCCATTTGTCGCCTGTGCGGTGATGATGTTCATGCAAAATGCGATACATGGCCGGGTCGCGCAGGTTGATGTTCGGGTGCGCCATGTCAATCTTGGCGCGCAAAATCCGCGAGCCGTTCGGGAACTCGCCGTTCTTCATGCGTTCCAATAAATCTAAATTTTCTTCCACATTGCGGTCGCGGAACGGAGAATTTTTTCCAGGCTCGGTGAGCGTGCCGCGATTTTTGCTCACCTCTTCAGGAGTCTGATCGTCCACGTAGGCTTTGCCAGCCAGCACAAGTTTCTGCGCCCACTCGTATAGCAAATCAAAATAATCCGAAGCGAATGTCACTTTCGACCACTCAATGCCCAGCCAACGCGCATCGTCTTCGATGGCTTCCACAAATTCGGTTTCTTCTTTGGTTGGGTTCGTATCGTCAAAACGCAAAACCAACTCGCCGCCATTTTCTTTGGCAACGAGATAATCAATCATAAACGCCTTCACATGTCCAATGTGCAAATATCCGTTCGGCTCAGGCGGCAGGCGCGTGCGGACGTAGTTGAAGCGTCCGTTTTTCAAATCTTCCTTGACGGCTTCGCGGATAAAATCGGTCGGTTTGTTTTCTTCGTCTGGATTCATGAATCAGCCTTCATATAATTTTTATGAGGATGAAAACGCCTCGCCCTTAACTGAAATCTGTTACGCTAAAGAGAGGCATTTCCCACTCCCGATGTTTTTCTGGTTGCCCGATTATAACAAAGCCGCGAGTATAATTTGCGCGGAGGCTCTTATGACTGAAAATCAACCAAAACAACAAACTGGCTTTCTAGGCGCTTATTTTGACCGTAGTTCCATCCTCTGGTTTTCAAAAACTGCCAATCTCTTTGCCTGGATTGTGTTGATCTATCATCTTGGACAGGCGGTTTTAGCGCTCGGGATTATGACTTTACAAATTGTGCGCGGATTAGTGTTTTTGAGCGGCTTCACGGATTTTGCCCAGCAAATTATGTGGCAATTACAACCCATCGTGCCGGGGATGTGGTATTTTGTGGGCATCCAAGCCATCCGCCACGTTCTGTTAATTCTGATGGACGTTGAAGACAATCTTCGCCGCATTGCGCGCAATTAGCCTCGGCATTGTTGCGTGAAGAGTGGATCATCTTCCAGCCGCCGTCTTCGGCGGCTTTTTATCAGCCTTTATCCGCTACTCATTTTCTCGTATTTCTTTTTCTTTCCAGCAAGGCGCTGGTTGTGGATTTATTTTCAGCTTGCGTAGGCGTGGAAGGCGGCGAAGCGACCGGCGTTTCTTCTTGTTCAATGATCATGGATACATCCGCATTGACGGGTTCGCGCGTTGTTCTTTCTTTGGCTTTTTTCAGGGCTTGCAAACGTGTGTCAGGTTGGATCGGCTCGGGTTTTTGAGCGGGTTGAAGATTGAGGCGTTTCAAAACCCACTCGCGGATTTTATTTATATCTTGTTTGGTGATGATCAACCTGCGGATGGCGATGTCAAAAGGGAGCAGGAGAACGGCGAGCAATATCAGCCATTGCCAAATGGGGCGCGAGGCGCGCGTGGCTTTCAGGTCGTGGATGAAAATATCGGCGGGGTTGGCAGAAGCAACTTTCCCGTTGGATAATGCCGCGAGGCGAATGAGCAGGTCTGGGTTAGGGTTGAGGCGCTGATATTCCGGGGAGTAGGAAAGCGCCCAGCCGGTCGTCTCTGAAAAGGCGAGAGAATTCTCATCCTGCTTTCCCGATAAATTGAAAAGATAAACGCCTTGTTCGTTGGGCGCGAAGTTGCCCGCATAACGCCCTGGCGCAATTTGATTTAATATGACGGCTTGCGCTTCGCCGTTGGGCGCGACAATGTTCGCGGTGATTTGATAATCGTTGAGAAACGCGCCGCTACGGCTTTGCGCGTCGAGTTGAATCTCGCCATTGGGGCTGACATTTAATTCCACAGCAGAATCTAAATTTTCACCGATGGTATAACGCACGGCTTGCGCCCAAAAAGTGGGAAAGCCTTTCCAGTTAACCCAATCGCGCGCCCAACGTCCCGTAGCGTCTGAAGTGAAAGCGACCGAACGACCCAACCCGTATTGCCAAGTTGTGAGGATCGGATCGTCTTTAGGAGATTTAAGAATCACTTGCGCGAGGTCTTTGGGACTCGATGCCACATAACCACGAAGTTGTGGAACCGAATTGATGTTTGCAAGAATCGGTGATGAATTAACAAGCGTTGGAAAGAAATTTTCTTCCACAATATAAGACCGTGTTGCTAAAGAGGTTTCTTCGGTGAAGATGCTTGGAATACTGCTCGCGTCGTTGGTGAAGTGATAACGCCCGCCGCCGATCTTGGCGAGTTCTTCCAAAAATGGAGCGGCATCATTGCCCACGCCGACGGTTGTGAGCGTGATACCGTTTTCTTTATAAAGTTTTTCAACGAGTTCAGGAATACCCGTTGGGTCTGCGCCGCCATCGGTTAATAAAATGACGTGCTTAACTTTGGCAGGATCGTCAGGCAGGATGTTCGCCATCGCCTGCAAACCAGACATAATATCCGTGCCGCCGCCCGCTTGAATGCTACCGATTGCGTTGGTGATCGCGCTGGGGTCGGTGAGGTCGGTCATTGGCACAACCCAAGAAGCGAAATCGTCAAATTGAATAACGCCGACTCGATCGGTTGGGAATAACAATTCTATGGAACGCGCCGCGGCTTCTTTGGCGAGTTCCAATTTATTTACGCCGCCGCTGGTATCGAGCATACTGCCCGAATGGTCAATGATGAAAACAATCGCCAGCGAGGGACGGCGTTGTTCGTCTTTGATTTGCATCTCCACGGGGAGCGCGTCTTCAATCGGCGTGCCGTAATATCCGCCTACGCCGTAGCTGGTAGGTCCGCCAACTGCTACCAGCCCGCCGCCCAAATCGCGGACGTATGAACGCAATAATTCCATTTGCTTTTGGCTGAAGCGGCGCGCAGGCACATCCACCAAAACGACTGAGTTGTATTGTGCCAGCGTGGGTAAATCCAACGGAAAAAGTTCAGGCTCAACCAAATCCACAATAAAGCCGGCGGATTGTAAAATTTGCAATAGCGCCGTGTATTCATCCGGGCGAATTTCGCCGCCGAGCATTTCTTCGCCGGGTTGAAGCGCCACCATCAAGATTCGCGGCGGACCTTCCACCTGTGAAAACGCGTCCAGCCGATTGTTTTGATAAAACGTATCTTTTTCTGGAACGATTTGTACTTGATAGCTGACGAAGCCAGAATCTCCAGCGGTGAGCGGCAAGCTAAAAGTTTGCGAACCTTTGCGCAGCGCGTGATTCTTTTCATATAAAATTTGATCGCCAGCCAACACGCGCAATATGGCGTTGGTTTGTTCAGTGGAATTGATCGTCACGTTCAAATCGAAATTTTCATTGGGGCGCAGGTGTGTGGGCGCGTCCACATTGATTAGCGCCGTTTCTGAGCCGACTTGATAAGTAAACGGCAGAACGACAATATCCACGCCCGAAGCCGCCGCAAATTCCGCCGCCGCTTTTGCATCGCCAGTGGTTTCTGCGCCGTCCGAAAGGATCACCAGTCTGCGCGCCGCATCCGCTGGAAATAAAGCCATGCCCAAACGAATCGCTTCTGCGAGATCGGTTTGATTCGTGATCGGCACGGATGAAATTGCCGCGAGTTCATTCACCGCCGACATCGGGCGATCTACCAACGCATCCGCGCCAAATAAAATAATCGCGGATTGATCGTCAGGACTCATCGCTTCAATGGCTTCGCGCACATACGCAATTTCAGAATTGAGCGCTTCTTCGGGCATCGAGTCTGAAACGTCCATTAGGAAAACTACCGCTAAATTATTTCCGCTTTTGACGATTTCCAAGCCTGCCATCGAAAGAATGAGACAAAGCAAAATGACGACGCGCAAAATTAACGAAATTGTTTCGCGCCTCTGGGCTGGACCTTTAGCAGGGTAGCCCATCCAGACAGTGAGCGGCACGAGGAGCAGAAAGAGCAAGTAAAGCGGCGCGGCGAATCTCATCGGTTGACGCTCGCTTTGACGATGCGCTTGGGGAATATTTGCCTGCGATGGTAAACCTGCCATTCAATCATCAGGATCAGGATTGCCAATAAAGCCAGCCACTTCCATAATTCGTATTGACCGATTTTTTCGGAAACTGCGTGGGTGATTTTCGCCTGCCCAATCTGAATCGCATCTTTGGGCGTGATATTTGATTCGGCGGCGTTAAATAAATTCACCGCGAAATATTCGGCGGAAGTAGAGTCTTTTGAAATGAAGTTGACGGCGTAGTAGCCGAGTTCATCCGTCTTGGTAAATTTCAATCCGCCTGCTTCATTGGCATAGGTATAGCCTGTTCCGGAAGGCGAGGCAATGACGATTTGTTCTGTGCCGGGCGGCGGAATAATTTGCAGGCTCTGACTCGGCGCCAGCGCTTGAGTTGCGTCAAAGGCGCTGGGCGGCACGAGATAATTTGTCAGGTTGGAAAATAAAATCGGGAAGGCGATTTGCAAAGGCAGATCGCTTTCGCGTAAATCAAAGTTGATCGAAGCGATGCGCTGTCCGTCCGTTTGACCTGCAAAGACCAAAGGGCTATCGTTCGTTTGCACGAGCGCTTCCGCCCAATCTGGCAGTTTCACTTGCTTGGCTTTCAAAATGTGGACGTTGCTCCAATCCAGATATTGGGTGAGCGGATGTTGACTGACTTCGGCGGAGTTGATTTGCTCCAATGTGCCGCCAGCTTCAAAGTATGGATTGCTCGGCGGGTTGATGAAAAGCAAATTGCCGTTGGGAATTTGCTCAGGAATGATTCCGTCAAAAACATACAGGTCAAATGGATCTTTGGAGATTTGAAGCGAGCCGTCTGCGGCGGGTAAAGCGCGAAAGGCTTGGATGTTGGGCAAGGATGCCAGCGCTTGCTCTAAAAATAAATTGCCTTTGGAAACCAAGAGGACTTTTCTCGAGGCGCTGGTTTGATAAACTGCGAACGCCGTGTTATCTAAAGTTAGCGCGTCAGGCGGCTGATTTTGCGCGCTGGTAATTTCCGCTTTGTAAACCCCAGCCGCGTCTTTGATGTTGTCAAGCGTCATGCCGGCGCTTGATTTGGCTTGAAGCGTGATTTGTTTCGCGCTAAATAGCGTATCGTTGAAATAGAGCGATAGTAAAACGGATTTGGTCTCAGCGCTGTAATTGTTCACTTGCACGAATAACTCAGGCGCGATTGTGCCGCGACGCAAGGCTAAAGCCGAGATGGCGAGGTTATCCGCTGATTTGCCAATTGGGAGAAATTGCACTTCGCCCGGCAAGGCGGGCAATCCGCTTTCGGGTAAGCCGCCATCGGAAACAATCAAGATAGTTGATTCGATGGCGTCGCTACGGGTGGCGCCTGCGGCTAAGGCAAATGCGGCTTCCCAATCTGCGGCGCCTTGCGTGGCTTTGGCTTTATTCAAAGCGGCTTTCAGCGCCGCCGAGTCTGTTTCAGACGCGATTAAAATCTCCGGGGTCTCGCCGACCAGAATCAAGGTCAGGGCGGAGGCGGGGTTTAATCCATTGATGATGGCGTTGACCGAATCTTTTGCCGAATCAAAACGCGAAGGCGAAACGTCTGTCGCGTTCATGGATGCGGAAGCGTCTAATAAAACAATTATTGAACCGTTGGCAACGGTGGGAATTTGCAAAGCTGGGCGCGCCAATGCAAAGACCAAAGCGGCGAGAATTAACAATTGCAAAATTAGCAAAAGATTGCGTTTGAGTTTTTGCCACGGCGCGTTGGCTTGTTGTTCGCGCAAAAGTTGTTGCCACAAAAACGTGGATGAAACCGGCGTTTGTTTGCGGCGCAGTTTGAGCATGTAAAGCAGGATGATTGGAATGGCAAGGCCTGCGAAGATTAAAGAAATTGGTGAAAGGAGTTGCATCTTTTAATGACCGTTGACGATGGACAATAGACGATGGTCTGCGGTCTGCGGCCTATGGTCGAATGATTTTGTTTTCACTTCACCACTCCTGCGCGGCGCATTTCAAGTAACAAAGCTTGATCCCAGGGCGCGCTGGTTGGTAAGTTAAGATAACGCACGTTTTGCTTTCTGCACTGCGCTTGCGTAGATTGAATCCAGTTTTGCACGCGCGCGCGATATTGCCTGCGTAAGCCGCCGTCTAATGACACATCCTGCGTTTGATTCGTTTCGATATCCACGAGTTGTAAATCGCCTGCCAGCGGAGGCTCAATTTCGTCAGGCGCTAAGATGTGAAGTAGAACCGCTTCGCTTCCACGCCCGAGCATGGTTCGCAGACCTGATTCATAACCTGCGGCTGTGAGTAAATCCGAAATCAAAATCGCCAAGCCTGCGCGGCGCGGGCGGATCGTAAATTGTTGAATGGATTTATTCAAATCAGTTTGACCGTTAGGTTCAAGATTTTCTAAAAACTTAAACAAACGCGGAATTGCAATTCCGCCGCGCGTGGGTCCAAATTCGGCGCCAACTCCGCCGCCTTGTAAAAATCCCACGGTGAGCAGATCGCCAGCGGAGAGCGCAATTGCGCCGAGCCCTGCCGCGAGTTTGCGGGCATAATTAAATTTATGTTCTTCGCCTTCGCCCCAATTCATGGAAAACGAACCGTCTAATAGAATTGTGACGGCAAGGTCTTCTTCCTCTTCGAGCAGTTTGATGAAGGGGCGTTCGAGCCGCGCATAGATATTCCAATCCAAACGGCGTAGATCGTCGCCCGGCGTGTAGTTGCGATAATCCGCAAATTCCACGCTGGAGCCGCGCCGTGACGAACGCCGTTCGCCCTTGATTGCGCCTGCACGCACGCGCGCGGCGACTAAGGTCAATTGATTTAACTTACGCAGAGTGGATTCGTCAAATAACATAAGGATGAGTGATAAAGGATTAGATTTTGCCCATTCTCTTTTTGATTTTAATAACGATTGTCGTGAAAATTGCAATCAATTGGTTGGTTTCTTTGATCAGCAGTTCTGCTTTTGTTAAAGGGAGAATGTTACTTTTGACGAGCAAATCGAGCCAGTAGTCGGTTTCATCTAGTTCTTGCAAGACGGTCTCGAATTTATTGACAATATCTGCATCTGATTTTGCACGATGACCTTCCCGATAGTTCGCTCCTACTGAAGTTCCAGAACGCAAAACTTGTTTTCCGAGTACTTGCGCCTCGGTTGCTTTTGGCAAACTTCCGTATAGCTTAACGATTTTTAAAGCAAAATCTGTCGTTCGCGTTCGCAAATCTTGTGGAGCATCTTTATTCATCCTTTATCCTTTAGCCTTCATCCTTGTATTTATCCTTTATCCTTGCATTTGAAGCGACCCAGCCAACTCTTGAATCACATCGTCAGCCTGAATGCCTTCGGCTAACCCGTCAAAATTCAAAAGCAAACGATGACGAAGCGCGGCATTGGCAATCGCGTGAACGTCTTCAAATGCCACGTTGTATCTGCCAGAAAGCAAAGCGGTGACTTTTGCGCCCAACACCAGCGCCTGCCCGCCACGCGGAGAGACTCCATAACGGACGTATTTTTTCACCAACGGGGATGCGTTTGGATCTTCAGGATGAGAGGCTAACACCAACGAAGCGATATATTCCTTGACGTGCGAAGCGATTGGCACAGTCCGCGCTAAGGCGCGCATTTGAATTATGTCTGCGCCTGTTGCGGCGATATTAGCGGAGGGCGTTTCTTTGCCAGTGGTGCGATCTAAAATCTCAGACATTTCCTTCACGCCGGGCAGATTCACATTCACCTTGAAGAAAAAGCGATCTAATTGCGCTTCGGGCAGTGGGTAAGTCCCTTCCATCTCTAAAGGGTTTTGAGTCGCCAGTACAAAAAATGGTTCTTCTAATTGATAGGTGTGTTGCGCCACCGTCACCGAGCCTTCTTGCATAGCTTCCAATAAAGCGGATTGCGTCTTGGGCGTGGCGCGGTTGATTTCATCCGCCAAAACTAAATTGGAAAATAACGGACCGGAACGAAAGCGAAATTCGCGCTTGCCATTTTCATCGCTCAAAATTTCCGTGCCGAGAATATCGGCGGGCATCAAATCGGGCGTGAATTGCACGCGCGAAAATTTCAAATCCAACGCCTGCCCCAGCGTGCGAATCAACATTGTTTTACCGAGTCCGGGCACGCCTTCCAATAGAACATGCCCGCCCGCGAGAATGCTCACCAGCACATGCCGCACTACTTCGTTTTGCCCAACGATCACGCGCCCAACTTCGCCTTCAATTTTTTCGGCGAGCGTTCTAAAATTTTCGGCAGATAATTCAGTCATGGTTTCTCCAAATTAAGGATGTAGCGAATCAAAATAATTGCGGATGACGCTCAAAAAATCAACGGGGATATTTCCGCTTTCAATTGCCTCGCGGTTGAATTGATCATATTGCGAATAGACTTCAGTATATGGAACTAAACTCTCTCCGGGTTGCGCCGGGTCGCTTGGACCTTGCCCAATCACTTCGCCCTCTTCGCCTGAGCCCGGCAGATTGACGCTCGTCCCATCTTCGCCGCCTAATAAACTTGGCGCGTAAATTTGTTCATAAGATTCTTCGCCGCCATCGCCCGCCCCGTTATTTTGATTGATTGGATTGTTGCCGGCTTCATTTCCAGTTTGACCTTGCGCCTCACTCGACCCGTTGCCTGATCCTGAACCCTCGGGCATTTGCCCACTCTGATTACCATTGCCGTTGCCTTGTGTTTGAGCCTGCCCGTTTTGCGCTTGTTGTTGTCCGCCGCCCGCCGCAATGATTTGCCCGGCGCCTTGATTTAATTGCTGAGCCGTTTGATTTGCCGTTTGCGACATGGCGATTTGTTGACCAGCTTGCGCCATCATCTGCGAAGCGTTTTGCAAAGCCTGTTGCGCCGCTTGTAAATCTCCGCGCCGCAAGGCATCCGCCGCGTTTTTCAATTCCTGCGCCAATTGCGGGTTGGTGGCTTGAAGCGAATTTGCCATTTGCTCTAATTGATTGGCAAGTTGATTGGCTTGATTCGCATCCAATTGATTGACGTTGATGTTTGCTAATTCATTCGCCGCTTGAATGGCGTTCCCTTGCGCGAGCGCTTCGCCAACGCCTTGCAGGGGCGTTCCTTCTTGCTTGGCTAAGTCACTGCCAGTTTGTTGCAAGGCTTGAGACATGCCCTCTGCTTGCGGCGAGGATAACGCTTCTAGTTTTTCGCTGGTACTGGTTAAAGCTGAGACGGAGCCTTCAAGCGAAGGATTCTCTTGTAAACTTTGTTGCGCTTGTTGAAGCAATTCAGTCAATTCTTGCTTTTGTTCGGCGGTCAAAGCTTCGTTGGCTTGAATTTGCTGAATCGTCTCTTGAATTTGCGCGGCTTGCTCGGCGACGGTTTGCTCTACGGCGCGGGCTTTGCTGGCGGCTTCAAACCATTGCCCGCCGCGCAACCAGATTAAGCCAAGTATCAAGGCAATGCTGAGCGCGTAAATCAACTCCCGTTTTTTGATTTGCAGGGGAATATTTTTATTCGGCTTGATTCTTTTTGCAATCGCCACTGCATCTTCAAGTTGGCGTGTAGCCAAAGGGTTGTTGGAATGCGTTTGGTGTAATTCGTAGGCGGTGCTGATGCGCTCGCCGAGATGGAAGACTCTGTCAAAGTGGCGGGCGGCTTGGAGCGGCGGAACGTGCCAAAGGTAAGCGATGAGGCTCGTAATCAACGGCGTGATAAATATCGAAGCGAGAGTCAAAGCGAGAAACTCACGCTTAAGCAAGTTAAGTTGGAATAATCCAAATAAGCCGAGAATGAGCGCAAGCGCCAGCCCGATAACTAAACCGCGCAATGCCCAGAGAAAAGCGCGCTGGACGCGCAGGCGCGTTGTCCATTGGTTGAGCGTGTGATTGAGTTCGTTCATGTTTGCCATGCGTCTTCCTCTTATACTTTGTCTGTTCTAGCCGCCGGTCAAGCGCCGGCAATCTAAAAAGCGATTGTTATACTGACGTAGAAAACGACCAAAAAGAGCCTGAAGATGAGTTAGCGTTCCGGGCGTTTGATCAACTGAACGCTGAGGATGATCAGCAATATGGCGGCGAGCGTATATACAATCACGTAAATAATCCAGGGCGAGGGAAGCCAGAGGTTTGCCATGCTAAGCCCCGAACTGGAATTGACGATATATAGATTCTGCGTTTCACTTAAAATAATTTCAGTGAAGATGGGAGCAAGGAGCGGGTTGGTGGAGATGATTAGCCACATGACGATTACGAATATATTTTCGTTTATGGCGGAGGTTTGATTGCCGTATAACGCGCCAAGCGAGACGCTGAGCCCGAAGAGGAAAGCAATGACCACGAATACGGAAAGCAAAATGCTTCCATAGGAAGCGATCGTGGCGGCTAGCGTGCGTTTTAGCGCGCTAGAGAAAAAGATCCCCAACGCCGAGAAAAAAACGGCGGTGACGATCAAAAAGAGACTGGCGATGAAGAACTCAGCCGGACCAACGCCGCCTAAAAGGAAAGCGACGCTTTGCAAGGGCAACGCCGTCAAAATTAAAAGAAATAAATAGGCGATGGATGAACTTAGTTTGCCTAAGACTAATTCAGTGGGCGTGATCAGCGTGGTTTTCAAAAGATCGAGCGTGCGATGTTCTCTTTCAGTAGTGATCGCTCCAGACGTAAGCCCGGGAGCAATGAAGCCGACCAGCAACAATTCAATGATGATCACAGTCCCAAAGATGGATTTTCCTAAATTTTGGCGAAAGTCCGGATCGAAGTTCGTCGGAGAGTTTGCTTCGCCGATAACCAGATAAACCATGCCGATAAAACCGGCGAGTAAAAATAGATAGAAAGTGAGCAGGATGAAGGTGCGTCTATCGCGCATCCGCCCGCGCAGTTCTTTTTTGATCACCGGATTATCCAGCCAGCGGGCGAGGTTGCGACTAAGGAAGTTGCTTTTCGGCTTAGCTATGCTTTGCGTTTCCATTATGAAATAATTCCTTTGGTAGTGCGCATGAAAACCTCTTCCAATTTTTGCGTTTCTTCGCTGAAATGCACGACCGAAAATTTATGTTCGAGCAGTTTGTTCAATAGCTCGTGCAGAGCCTGATCTTCGCCGTTGAAATCTATTTCAATATATTGACGCTGATTGTGATCGTTGCTTGGTTGTAAGCGGACTGCCGAAACGTTTTCCTGCATGGCGAGATACGCCTGCGCTTCTTCGACCTTGTCTAAAAACGCCACTTTGATCTGACGGTGGGGAACTAACTTTTGGCTGAGTTGGTTGAGACTGCCGACTGCGGCAAGTTTGCCGTTTTCCATGATGGCGACGCGCGAACAAAGCTCGGCGACATCGGCGAGGATGTGGCTGGAGAAGACGATGGTTTTTCCGAGCCGCGCCACTTCTTGTAATAGCTCGCGGATTTCAACGCGCGCGCGCGGATCTAAGCCGGAGGCGGGTTCGTCGAGGACGAGAATGCTTGGGTCGTGAATCAGCACGCGGGCGAGTCCGAGGCGTTGTTTCAATCCAGTTGAGAGCGTGTCCACCATATCAGCTTGGCGATTTGGAAGATCCACTAATTCAAGTAGGTCTTTGATCAGCGCGGCTCTTTGCGTTTTAGGGACGTGATAACAGGCGGCGAAGAATTCGAGATATTCAACGACGGTCATATCGTCATACACGCCAAATGCATCGGGCATAAAGCCGATTTGTCTTCTCACTTCGTAAGGATGTTTGCTTACCGAATGCCCGCCAACGAGAATATCGCCGTGATCGGGTTGCAGTAAGGTGACCAGCATTCGTATGGTAGTGGTTTTGCCCGCGCCGTTAGGACCGACAAGCCCGAAGATTTCGCCGCTTTCGATTTTGAAGTTAACCGCGTCCACCGCTTTACGGCGCGCGAAAACTTTGCTGACGTTTTGAAATTCGATTGCGCTCATGGTTTCACCGTTAATGAAATGGCGACAAGATCCATTTCGATATAGCCTGAGGTTTGATCTTTGATGCGCAAGCTGATGACGCCCGCGGGGTTGACGTATCTTTCCGGCTTCGGTATGTTCACTGTTCCCCAAGCGACGACATTGGTTAACGGCGACCAGCCGTTGAGCGTGTAATCCCAAAGGCTGAATTCAATCGTATTGATTAGGCTATTGCCGTTGAGAGTTAATGTAAGCTTTGTGACGCCGCTAAACTGAATCGGAAAAGCCGGTTTGAAGCTGAACTGAAAATCCGCATTGTTATAAATGTGAATACTGTATGGCGAAACTTCAGCCGAATCAGATTGCCATTCCATCACGGACGAGGTGATTGTGAACGGCAGAGCAGGCGGCGTTGAAACTTTTGGAGTGAGTTGGTGAATATACAGCGTAGTATCTACAACTTTGGCGTTTTTTCCTTTTAGCGTAGCCGAGGTTTGGGGAGTTTCTAGCCAGCCAACGAGATAAATTCCCCAATCGTCGTTAACTTGACCGTATTCCGGTCTAGTTATGGAGAGCAGGAAATTTTCTTTGCGGCGTAGGTCTGGATCTTTTTGAATTTGGGCTGTGGTAGTTTGTAAAATTGCGGCAGAATCCGCGCTAAAAAAGCTAGGTCCGCCGGGCAGGCTGGAGATAGGCAGAGTAATTTTTTTGGTTTCGCCGGGGGCGAAATCGCCCAGGCTTTTCCAGAAACCCGGCGTAACGAGACTGACGTTGTAAATTGTCTGATCGCTATGATTAGAGATAGAGCCGGATAATACCGGATCGCCCGTTCTGAAGGCGAGAGTGAGATCGTGTTCAATTTCAAGCGGTGCAGTGACGCTGGTTGCGCCAATTGCTTTCATGCCGCCAATTTCAATCGGAATACCTGCGACGGCTTGGCTCGCTCCCATTTGAGTGGAGAACCAAGCGGTGTCATTTTGTAAAGTCAGTTCATTAGATTTGTATGGAAATAATAAGCCGGGATCGTTAGTTTCCAGCGTGTAGGTTGTTCTTTGAGGGGAGTAAATGCCAACCAGCGAAGCGCTTTCGGCTTGACGAACGCCGTCCCATGCTTGAATTACAGTCAGGCGGTTCAGGGTTGGTGTTGTCCCGCGATAAAAATATCCGTAAATATACGAAGCGAAGCTGACCAGAATCACAAGCGCCGGAATCGTAACCCAAGCCCATTCGCGTCTTTTGATGATGCGTAGGAATATGTAATTTAGCGGTCCAATCAAGACAATATAAAAGCCTAGTAGCCCGCAAATCAGAAATATCGAGGGAATGGTCAATTCCTTAATTGACGAGAGCGCCCTATCTGTACTGTTGCTTTCCCAGCGATTGTCTGCCCAGAATGGTTGCCGCGCTTTAGAACTTAACAGAGCGTCGTAGATATAATAAGTCCCATTCCAATTCTTGTAGGGATTCATGCCCGGATCCGCCGCAAAGAAAATGCTTTTGCCTCTGCCGATCTTCTTCTGAATCACCAACGCTTGATCTCCCTGCATGGTTAACGTTTGAGCGTCTGGTTGAAGTTTTCCAAGCGCTAAAAGCGTCGCGGCTTCTGGGTCAAAAATTTCAAGGCTGGTCAGTTCTGAATTTAACCGATGCGTGTCCAGCGCGCCACTGATGGTAGCCGTGCCGGTCACCTCCAGCGGCAGAAGATTGCGCAGACCTTGCGTAGTCGCCTGCCAATTTGACCCGCCCACCGTGAGCAAGGTTCCGCCTTTCGCCACCCATAATTCAAGCGCCGCCAGTTGCGCGGAGCTTAAAACCCCTGTATCTGTATCCGAAATAAATAGCGCGTCTAAAGCCTCCCAGCCTTGGGCTTTTTCCGGCAAATCTTGCGCCTGAAGTTCGACCAAGCGTGTGATGCCATTCAGCGGCGTGATTCTTGAAAGCTCGCTATATTTGGATGGAGTCTTCGTGAGCAAGCCAATGATTAAGCTTTCTGCCGCTAGGTTTGAAATTCTAACGCTGGTTTTAGATACAACCCGCTCATTGGCTAGTAATTGCACGCTTAAATTGGACGCGCCGCCTTGCGGATAATAAACGTAAATCAACAACTCTTTCCGCGAATTGGTCGGGAGCGAAACCTCCGCCGCGAAAATATTCGTCATTCCATTGGCTTGATAGCTAACCTGCAAACTGGCTGTATCAATATCCGCGCCTTTATTTTGCACGGTGATGTGGACTGGAATCCACTTGCCCTCTTTGACATAGCCGCCAAAACCCGCCTCTGCCTTAATCTCGACCTCTGCCGCTTGACCCTGAGCGCTTGCCCGGCTGAAAGAATCGCCGACGATCAGCAGTAAACAGCAAATTATAAAAAACTTATAAGAGAAAGGTAACGTCAAGCGCAGGTTCGGCATACAATGCTCCAATTTTGTAAAATCATAACATAGAACGCCAAGCCGATAGCCCGCTAAAATTTAGTTTCGCTTCTAAGTAATCGGTCGAAATAAATTTTACAAACCATCGCTCAAGGCGGCGTCCCCGCCGCCGAGGACGGCGGCTTGAGCAGGGATTTGTTTTCTAAATACTTGCGATCGACTACTTAGAGCCTTGTAATCCTTTTAATAGATTTGATTTTTCGCTTCATGGTTAGAATAAGCGCATGATTGCGCTATTGAACAACGCAAACCTGATTTCAGCGCCGCGACGGGGAAAATAACGTGGAAGCAGTTTCTTTTCAAGTCCCCATAGATCGTGGCCGGATGCAGGCGGTGTCTGCCGCGCTTCGTGACCTGCTTGCTCGGCATTCCGTCAAAAAAACGGATATTGATCGTTCTGACCGCGCAGTCCGCAGACTCCTAAGAAATATTGTGAAATATTCCTATAACGGGGATAAAGAAAGAAAAATAGATGTGCGTTTACAAGTCGAAGGAAAACGCTTCTTCATCGAAACCGAAGACGGCGGCGCGCCCGCCACAAAAGAATTACAGACGCAAATGATCGAGGTCAAAAAGATGATGGACGGCATTTCGCATCAATACCGCGATGGCAAAAACAAATGGCTGATTTTCAAACTAATCTCAAACGATGCAAAAAAGAAACCCGCGCCCCGTCCGCGTGCGAAGAGCGTGCGTAAAAAAAGCCGCCTCAAAACTAACGACTAGCCCGCTTTCTCTGGTACAATAGCCTCCGCGATTTCAGCCCGCGCCCTCTCAAGTCTCTAGCGCCTGCCTGATACGCAAATAAAAACAAAAGGAGCAAGTATAAGATGGTTCGTTTACGTTTACGTCGTATTGGTCTCAAGGGCCAACCCACGTATCGCATTGTGGCGGCGGATAAAGAAGCCCCACGCGATGGTCGTTTTTTGGAAATTTTAGGGGTGTATAACCCGCGCACAAACCCGGCGACAATTCACTTAAATGAAGATCGCGTTTACCACTGGATGAAGAACGGCGCTTTGCCCACCGAATCTGTGGAACAAATCTTCAAGACTGCTGGCGTGCTGGATCGGTTTGCCCGCTTCAAGAAAGGCGAGGCGGTCGAAGTTTTAGTGCAGGAAGCCGCCGAAGCCGAAGCCAAACGCGGCGCCTCCATCCGCACCGGCAAAAGCTAAGTTGAATTTTTACGCATTGCAGACTAAAACCTTGCAATGCGTAATTTTCAAATAAGGAACTCTAAGATGAAAGAACTGATCGAATACATTGCCAAAGCCCTCGTTGAACACCCGGAAGAAGTGAGCGTTAAGCAAAGCGGCGGAAACCGCGTGCGGATCGAACTGAGCGTGGCGAAAGACGATATGGGCAGAGTGATCGGCAAAGGCGGTAAAGTTGCCAACTCCATTCGGACTTTGCTCAAAGTGGCCGCCGAGCGCGAAGGCAAGCGCGCTATCTTAGACGTAGCGGAACCCTAATGCCCGAAGAAAAGCAAACAGGCTCGCCAAAAGGCGAGTCTCTTTATTTAGCGATTGGCTTCATCCGCCGCCCGCATGGCGTGCGCGGCGAATTGATCATGGATTTGCACACCGATTTTCCGGAGCGCATCAAACCCGGGCGGAAGGTTTTTGTTGGCGAAAAATATCAGCCGGTTACGTTTGATACGGTCCGTTCGCATAACGAAAGCCTGCTGATCAGCCTGCGCGGATATGAAACCCCCGAATCCATTGGGCGCTTTCGCAATCAATGGGTTTACGTCAAAGCCAAAGACGCTCCGGCGCTTCCTGAAGGGCAATACTATAAATATGAACTGCTCGATTTAATCGTCAAAGATGATGCGGGGAATTTGCTCGGCAAACTTTCTGAAATTTTGGAAACTGGCGCCAATGATGTTTATATCGTCAAGGACGAAAGCGGTAAGGAAATTTTGTTACCGGCCATCCCTTCCGTCATTCTTAAAATTGATATGCAGGCTAAAGAAATCACGGTTCATTTGATTGATGGCTTATTGTAAAAATAGGAGCGCGTATGTTGCAACAATTCAAGAACATGAACGAACTAACGGGATATTTGGAAACTTTGGAAGGGCGTATCAAAAAGCTGGAAGAGGAGAATGGAAAATTACGTGAAGCGTCGTCAAGTGGAGGCAATGTTAATGGAAATCTAATTGCGAAATATGTCGCTCACTATATTCCACAAACGAATCTGGTTAATCGTAATTTTTTGAAACGGGCGTTCACAGTATGGGGGCACTTTTTCGTCGCTAACTTAATTATTGCAATGACTGTTGGCATTGCTTATGCTTGTTTAATGATGATGTTTTTTGGATCGCTGTTCGGCAATCTGATTCAATACTCCAGATAGACTCTGCATATACGTACAAGGAAGCAGTTACAAGTTGATTAGTCGCGTGCTAAAGGTCAATCCACAAAGTATTGTCAATTGAGCCAGTCAGTACATCGCAAAACTGCCAAAAACTCCATATCTGCCCAAGTCAGAAAAGCAGAACTGGATGAGTTAGATACTTTTCTCAGCGCAAAAAAACGAAATCTACATTTTGACGACCAACTTTATTTGGCCTCTATGTTAGAGTTCTTCCGTAAAAAATTTCCCCGCCCAATTTGATAATCTTTGTGGTTAAATTATTCCATGAGCGATAAGAAATATTGGGTCGGCTTCAACTTGATCAAAGGCATTGGGGCGGTGCGGATGCAAAACCTCGCCGCCTACTTTGGCGATCTACAAGCGGCTTGGAACGCCGATCTAAACTCATTGATCGAATCCGGCTTGGGCGCGAAGTTGGCGGAAAAAGTTATCAGCGCAAGAAATGCAATTGAATTGGATCAAGTTCTGGCTAAGATCGAAGCGCAGGGCATTCACATCCTCACCTGGGCAGATTCAGCCTATCCCAAACGGCTTAGAGAAATCGCGCAACCGCCGCCGATTTTATATTTGCGCGGCGAATATCTGCCAGACGATCTCTTCGCGATTGCGATTGTTGGCACGCGCAAAGTGACGGCTTACGGGCGGCAGGTGACTGAAGAAATCGCCTCCTTCCTTGCTCTCAATGGCATGACGGTGATCAGCGGGCTGGCGCGCGGCGTGGATTTGATCGCGCATCAAACTGCGCTGAAAGCTGGCGGGCGGACGATTGGCATTCTCGGCTCTGGAGTAGATAAGATCTACCCGCCGGAACATCGCGGGCTGGCGGAGCAAATGATCGCGCGCGGCGCGATCATCAGCGATTATGCGGTTGGCACGCCGCCGGAGGCTTCCAACTTTCCGCCGAGAAACCGGATTATCTCCGGCTTATCTTTAGCCGTAGTAGTGATTGAAGCCGCCGAGACCAGCGGCGCATTGATCACCGCTGAGTTTGCCGCAGAGCAAGGGCGGGAAGTGTTCGCCGTGCCGGGCAGTATCCTTGCGCCGCAAAGCAAAGGCACGAATAAATTAATTCAAAATGGCGCATTGCCTTTATTAACTCCGGATGATTTGATGCAAGCTTTGGATTTGACGCGCATGGGCGCGCAAAAATCCGCGCGTAAAATTTTACCGGCAGACGAGATCGAAGCGAAGGTTTTAAGCGTCTTAAGTAGCGAGCCTGTGCATGTGGACGATATCCTCCATCAGTCAGGGTTGCCGATTGAAAAAATTTCTGCTACCCTTACGCTCATGGAATTAAAAGGTATGGTGCGGCAGGTAGGCGGCATGAATTACGTCGCCATGCGCGAAGTACAATCTGAATATAAGGTGAATCAATAACAATGTCAGAACATCATTATGCAGTCATCATGGCGGGCGGCGGCGGCACGCGCCTGTGGCCCGTTTCACGCAAAGAAAAACCCAAGCAACTCCTCCCGCTTTTAGGCGAAGATACGCTCTTTCAAAGCACGGTGGCGCGCTTGAAAGATTTGTTCCCGCCTGAGCGGATTTTGGTAGTGACGGTTGAAGAGCAAGCCCGCGAAATGCGTGAGCAAGCGCCGCAAATTCCGGCGGAAAATTATTTGATCGAGCCAAGTCCGCGCGGCACGGCTTCGGTGGTTGGCTTGGCGGCGATGGTATTAAAGAAGCGCGATCCGCAAGCCGCAATGGCGATTTTGCCTTCGGATCATTTCATTCGGAACGTGGATCTATTTCACTACCTTTTGAAAGCCGCTTTTGACGTAGCCGAAAACGGCTACCTCGTCACTTTGGGCATTACGCCAACCCTGCCTTCTACGGCGTATGGTTATATTCAACAAGGCAAACCGTTGGATGGGAATTATAAATATCCCGTTTATACCGCCGAAAGTTTCAAGGAAAAGCCTAACGAACAAACCGCGCAACAACTCCTGCGGATGGGCGATCATTCTTGGAATAGCGGCATGTTCATTTGGCGCGCAGATACCATCCTAAATGAAATTGGCAAGCAGATGCCAGACCTAAGCGAAGCCCTAAACGCGATTGGCGAAACTTGGGATGCGCCTGAGCGCATTGAAACCCTCAATAAGCTTTGGCCCCAACTCAAGAATGAAACCGTAGATTACGGCATTATGGAAAATTCTGAGCGCGTGGCAGTTTTGCCAGCCGGAGGCTTAGGCTGGAGCGACGTTGGCTCGTGGTCGTCCCTGTTTGAAGTTTTGCTCCCGGATATGAACGGCAACATCTCAACCAACTCCGCTTTGCATTTACCGCACGAAACGCACAACACGCTGGTCTATGGCGGGCATGACCGTCTCATCGTCACTATTGGCGTAGACGATATGGTAATCATAGATACCGGCGACGCTTTATTGGTTTGCAAAACCGACCAATCTCAAAGGGTGAAAGAAGTCGTTGAGCATTTGCGTAAACATCGGCAGGAGAATTTTCTTTAAGCGGGTTAACTCGAACTTCGAGTATACTTTTGCCGTTCCCTTAAAATCGGCATTTGCAAAAAAACAAAAAATTGTTGTAGAATGTCCACATCCCGTAACTTTACGGGATTAATTTTTCCTGTTACAAAAAAACGCAAATCACAAATTGCGTTGGAGGTCGAATGGAAGCCTATTGTATGAAGTGCAAAACCAAACGCGAGATGCACAGCCCAACGGCGGGTTTTAACGCCAAAGGTTCGGCTGTGACAATTGGCAGTTGCCCCGTTTGCGGCACAAAACTATATCGCATGGGAAAGACCGAAGCCCATGCAAATTTAACTCCGCCGCCCAAGCCGGAGAAAGTTGAAGTGCGCGAAGGCAAATTGGTGATCGTCGAATCGCCGGCTAAAGCCAAAACCGTCGGCAGATTTCTCGGCAAGGGCTATACTGTCCGCGCTTCGGTGGGGCATGTGCGCGATTTATTGAAATCGCAACTTTCTGTGGATGTGGAAAGTAATTTCGCGCCCAAATATCGCGTGCCAAACGAAAAGAAAGTCGTCGTCAAAGAGCTTAAGCAGTTGGCAAAAAAATCGGAAGAAATATTTCTCGCAACCGATCCAGACCGCGAAGGCGAAGCGATTTCATGGCACTTGATGGAATCTGCTGAAATTGACCCCCAGCGAACCAAGCGCGTGGTCTTTCATGAAATTACCGCTCCGGCAGTCGCTGAGGCATTTTCACATCCCCGCGATATTAATATGGATTTAGTCAACGCGCAACAAGCGCGGCGCATTCTGGACCGTTTGGTGGGTTACAGCATCAGCCCGATTCTATGGGAAAAAGTGCGCGGACGTTTATCGGCTGGCAGAGTGCAATCCGTAGCGCTGAGGTTGATCGTTGAGCGCGAACGCGCCATTGACGATTTCAAACCGACTGAATATTGGTCTATTCACGGCGAGTTCAAACCGGAAAACTTGAAATCTGCTTTTATCGCCAAATTAGCGCGGGTGGATGATAAAGAGCCGGAACTCCCCAGCGAAGAAATTGTCAAGCCGCTTCTGATTGATATTGAAACTGCTTCGTTTTCCACGACAAAAGTCAAACGCGGCGAGCGACGCCGTAAACCGTCTGCGCCGTTTACTACTTCCACGCTTCAGCAAGAAGCCTCGCGCAAACTCGGCTTCACTGCCAAAAGAACAATGGCGCTCGCGCAAGGCTTATATGAAGGTCAGGATATTGGCGAAGGCGGCGCAACCGGTTTGATCACTTACATGCGTACGGATTCAACCAATGTTTCAGCGATTGCTCAGGCTGAAGCGCGAGAATATGTTTCGGGTAAGTATGGGAGCGCTTATCTTCCTTCCGAAGCGCCAGTTTATAAAACCAAATCCGCCGGAGCGCAAGAAGCCCATGAGGCGATTCGTCCCACTTCTGCGATGCGCGATCCTGAAAAGGTGAAAGAATTTCTCGACCCAGCCATGTTCAAACTTTATCGCCTGATCTGGCAGAGATTTGTAGCCTCGCAAATGGAAGCGGCGGTGTTTGATACGTTGCAAGTTGAAATTAGCGGTAAGACGAACGCGCATGAATATCTCTTCCGCGCTTCTGGCTCGGCGGTGAAATTTGCCGGTTTTATGGTCGTCTACGAAGAGGCGAAGAACGAGGACGCAAAAACGGAAGAAGACGAAGAGAATGTCAAAATTCCGGCGGGCATTGCCGAAGGTCAAAAGCAGGAATTGATTCGCTTGATCCCCGAACAGCATTTCACGCAACCGCCGCCGCGTTTTTCGGAAGCCTCGCTTGTGCAAGCGCTGGAAGAAAATGGCATTGGCCGCCCGTCTACTTACGCGCCGACAATTTCAACCATTCAACAGCGCGGCTATGTCGAGCGCGTGGAGAAGCGCCTGATCCCAACCGATACCGGCATTCAAGTCACCGATTTGATGACGCAATATTTCCCGGATATTGTGGATTTGCAATTCACTGCGCGCATGGAACAGGATTTAGATATGATCGCCAACGGGCAAGCAGAGTGGGCAGAAGTGCTTCACGAATTCTATCGTCCGTTTGCGGAAGACCTGAAAAAAGCCCAAGCCGAAATGCCCGTCACCAAAAGCGGACCGGAGCCAATCGGCAGAACCTGCCCGGAAGACGGCGGGGAATTGGTCATTCGTTACGGCCGTTTTGGGAAGTTTATATCCTGTGCAAATTTCCCAACCTGTCGCTATACTGAGCCGTGGCTGGAGAAAATCGGCATCGCCTGCCCGAAAGATCACGGCGATTTGGTGGAACGTAAAACCCGCAAAGGACGCACGTTCTTTGGTTGTATCAACTATCCCAATTGTGATTTCACTTCATGGAAGCGTCCCATCGCCAAGCCCTGCCCAAAATGCAATGGCTTGCTCGTCATCGCCAACAAGCGCGAAGCGCAATGCACGAACTGTTCCGAATCATTTTTGTTAGAAGAAATCATGCCAGAAATGGCTTAAACGCAAAAGGTAATCAATATGCACTTTTCGCCTGTTCCATATCTCGATCCCGGTTCCGGGAGTCTGATCATTCAAATTGCCGTTGCCGTCCTTTTAGGCTTGGGCGTCGCTTTCCGCGCTTCGTGGGGAAAGCTCAAAGGTTTGTTTGGAAGCAAGCCCAAAGCGGAAGATAACGACATTGATGGCGAAGCTAACTAACGAGAAACTCGCCGCCTCTTTTCGTGACCCAAGCGGGTTCCTGTTTTCTCGTGACAATAGCCTCTACCGACAAATCAACCGCGCCTATGCGGAAGATTATGCGCGGCTGATGGATTCTGGCTTGTACGAGAAGTTGACCAAAGCCAACTTGCTGATTCCGCACGTGGAGACAGACCAAGCCCCAGCGGAGCCGGAAGCGGCGTTTAAGGTCATCCAGCCGGAGCGCGCGCCGTTCATCTCGTATCCGTATGAATGGTCATTTAGCGAATTGAAAGAAGCCGCGCTGACGACTTTAGCCATCCACAAACGCGCTTTGAAATTTGGCATGGTCCTCAAAGACGCAAGCGCTTACAACATTCAGTTTGTGCGCGGCAAGGCGCAGTTGATTGATACCCTGTCTTTTGAAACTTATCGAGAAGGCGAACCGTGGACGGCGTATCGCCAATTTTGCCAACATTTTCTCGCGCCCTTGGCGCTGATGAGCTATTGCGATATTCGGCTTAATCAATTGCTGAAAGCGTACATTGACGGCATTCCGCTTGATCTGGCTAGCGCTTTGTTGCCCTTCAAAACGAAATTCAATTTTGGATTATTAACCCATATTCATTTGCACGCCGGCACGCAAAAGAAATATTCAGAAAAAACGGTTGCGCCTCGTCAGACTGGCATGAATCAACAAGCGATGCAAGGCTTGATTGAAAACCTTGAAAATACGGTTAAGCGCTTAACTTGGAAACCCGCCGGTACGGAGTGGGGCGCTTATTATGACGCCACCAATTACTCTGATTCTGCATTTGAACATAAAAAACGGCTTGTCCGCGAATGGACTGCCGCAAAGCAACCAGCCGTAGTTTGGGATTTGGGCGGGAATACCGGCGTGTTCAGCCGCGAGGCGGCGGCTTCGGGAGCTTTCACGGTTTCATTTGATATTGACCCTGCCGCAGTGGAACAAAACTTTCAGACGGTGAAAAAAAATAAAGAGCAAAATCTTTTGCCGCTGATTTTGGATCTGACCAACCCCAGCCCAGCCATTGGCTGGAATCACGCCGAGCGCGATTCGTTCGCGGCGCGCGGTCCTGCTGATTTAATTTTGGCGTTGGCGGTGATTCATCATTTAGCCATCTCAAACAACGTCCCGCTGGCGCAATTGGCGGAATTTTTTGCCTCTCAAGCCAAATGGCTGATTATTGAATTTGTGCCGAAATCAGATTCTCAAGTTCAGCGCCTGCTCGCTTCGCGTAAAGATATTTTCCCCAATTACACGCAAGCTGGTTTTGAAGCGGCTTTTCAAGAGAAGTTCAAAATCCACAAAGCGGAAGCCGTGCAGGATTCAGAACGTCAACTCTATTTGTTGGAAAGCAATTTTATAAAATAACGGTTCTGTTACGCATAAGTTGTCAATCTTGCGGTTATAATAGATTTTAGCAAACGAACATTTTCAAGGAGCGCGGTATGCAGTTTGTTGTAGCTTTTCTCAAAAAACTTCCCTGGACGACCATTGCGATATTTTTTGTTGGGTTGGCGCTCGGCTTACTTTGGGCTTATGTGCTTTCCCCGGTAGAGTTTGTGGATGCGACTCCCTCGTATCTCCGCGCAGATTTGCAGACCGATTATATGCGCATGGCGATTGACTCCTTCCGCCTCAACCAGGACCCGAACTTGGCTGTGTCTCGTTGGCAGAATCTTGGGGCAGGCGCTCAAACCGCTTACGCCGCAGTCCAAACCGATCTCCAGGGCGCAGATCCGCAAGTGGTGCGGGCGTATGGCGAATTGGTGACAAAAGTCCTTTCTGCAAACGGCGGACAAACTACTCCAACGGAAACCCCCGGCGGATTTTCTAGCCCGTTGATCATCGGCGTTTTAGGTTTGGTTTTGCTCGGCGTTTTAGGAGCGGGCGGCTTTTACGCTTATCGTCTGCTCGGCAATCGCGGAAGCGGCGAAGTGACCGCTGTGATGCAAGCTTCTGAAATCAGCCGCAACGCCGAACGCACGAACTTTGAGCAACTTGGGCTGGCGCCGCCGATCACCCAAATGATGACGACCTACGTGCTGGGAGACGATCTCTATGATGAATCTTTCAGTATTGATACGCAAGCTGGCGAGTTCATGGGCGAGTACGGCGTAGGCGTTTCTGAAGCCATTGGCGTGGGCGATCCAAAGAAAGTCGCCGCTTTGGAAATTTGGCTGTTTGATAAAAACGATATCAAAACCGCCACTAAAGTTTTAATGTCTCAAAACGCTTTTAATGACGTTGGCATTCGCGCTAGATTAGAGCCAAAAGGGGAGTTGATTCAAGTGGAGCCGCAGGCGCAAATTTTGTTGGAAACCGCCACGCTTCAACTTTTGGCTACGGTGGTGGATTTGGAATATGGGAAAGGTCCCATGCCGACCAATAGCTACTTTGAAAGAATCACGCTGGAGTTGGCGATCTGGCCCCGCCAAGCTTAAGCCGCATCTTCTTCAGTATCAAAAAAACTGCATCCTTTTGGATGCAGTTTTTATTTTTATTCGATTTTTATAATCTTGAATTTGATCTTTCCGCCGGGAGTCTCCGCTTCTGCGAAATCGCCGACTTTCTTATCCATGAGCGCTTTGCCAATCGGCGATTCGTGGGAAATTTTCCCTTGGCGCGGGTCGGCTTCGGTGGGACCCACAAGATCGTAGGTCTCTGGATCGAAGCCGTCTTCTTGGATGGTGACTTTAGAGCCGATGACGACGATCCCTGTGCTTTTGCTCTTTTCGATGATCGTTGAGTTTCTCAAGATGGCTTCAAGTTCTTGAATCCGACCTTCGAGAAATCCCTGATCTTCTTTGGCTTTATGATAATCGGCATTCTCCGAGAGATCGCCCATTTGAATTGCGGAACGTAAGCGCGCAGAAAGTTCTTCGCGTTTGGGTCCCTTCAATTCTTCCAGTTCGGCTTTGAGTTTTTCTTCACCTTCCGAGGTGAGGTAATGCGGTTGAGTCATGGGGCGCTCCTTTCGTTTAGCGGCTGAATGATGGAATGACTAAAAGGGGAGACTGACTGAATAACTCTCCCCCTAACTAGATAAACCGCTTACGGTTTTTCTAGGGGATTAAATAACTTTTGATGTTCTTCAATGGCATAGCGGTCGGTCATGCCGGCGATGTAATCGCAAATTGTGCGTTCTAAGCCATGCTTTTCGATCAGGGCTTGAACATGATCTGGCAGGATTGTCGGCTCAGCGCGGTAAGCGTTGAACAGAGCGGCGATCAATTTCTCGGCTTTGACCGACATCCGCATCACGCGATAATTGCGGTAGAGTTTTTTATAAAGGAAATCTTTTAGCTCGCGGTTTTGCCTTTGCATGTCTTCGCTATAGCCGATTACATTTTGCTTTAACTTTTGCAGATCCAAAGCGGATTGCGCCTTGCTCGCTTTTAATCGCGCGTCGGTGGCGGCGATCATGTCCGTTACCATCAGCCCAACCAATTGGCGAATCATGCGATGACGCGCCATCTCGTCCAAGCGCGGACCTCGCCAATTATACGTCTCGCGCAGAATTTCCCATAAGGCTATGCCGTCCAGCATTTGCGGGTGGATCATCTCGGAGCGTAAGCCATCGTCAAGATCGTGCGTGGTGTAGGCGAGTTCGTCTGCCACGTTGGCAATTTGGGTTTCAAGATTCCCTCTCAAAGCTGGGTTGTAATCGCGCGCGTCTGAGATGTCATACTCTGATTCGTGTTTGACCATGCCTTCGCGGACTTCCCAAGTGAGATTGAGACCGGAGAATTCAGGATACCGATTTTCCAACTCGGTGACAATCCGCAGAGATTGTTTGTTGTGATCGAAGCCGCCGAAGTCTTTCATCAGTTTGGCGAGCGCGACCTCGCCCGAATGACCGAATGCAGAATGCCCTAGATCGTGGGCGAGGCAGATCGATTCGACGAGGTCTTCGTTAGCGCCTAAGGCGCGGGCTAATGTCCGGCCGATTTGAGCCACTTCCAGCGTGTGCGTGAGGCGCGTTCTGAAATAGTCGCCTTCAAAATTGATGAAGACTTGCGTTTTATATTCTAATCGGCGAAAGGCGGTGGTATGTAAAATGCGGTCGCGGTCGCGTTGAAAGGAGGTGCGGTATTCGGGTTCGTTGTCTAAATAGGCGCGTCCCTTTGAGTCCTTGCTCCGCGTTCCGTAAGGCGCAAGGCTCCGCTCTTCAATTTCTTCGAGTTGCTGACGTGTAAAAATCATTTTTGTCTTTAGACGAAAAAATCATTGCTTGAAGCCTGCAATGATCTACTGTGGGGCGAGAGGGGGTCGAACCCTCACGGTATCACTACCGACGGATTTTAAGTCCGTTGCGTCTGCCGATTCCGCCATCGCCCCAGCGGGGCTTATTTTACTATAAAACCTGTAAACTATGCCATACTTGTCATTCATTGAATTTAAGTCTATACTTTGCTAAAGTCCAAGAATCAAGGAGATGCCTATGTCCACGGTACGCGATATGATTCGTAAAAAGGGAAGCGCGGTTTTCTCGGTTATGGCGGAGGTGAGCGTGTTTGAGGCGCTCAAGTTGATGGCGCAACATAATACGGGCGCTTTGGTGGTAATGGACGGGAAGAAGATAGAGGGTATTCTTTCGGAGCGCGATTGCGTGCGAAAAATGGATTTGATGAATCGCAACGCGAAAAGCGCAACGGTTGGCGAGATTATGACCGATAAGGTGATTTCAATTGAAGCCGATCAACCGCTTGAAGAATGTATGGCTTTGATGATTGATAAAAATATCCGCCATCTGCCGGTTTTTGACGGCAAAGACCTGCTGGGTTTGATTTCCATCCGCGATGTCTTGCGCGAGGTTGTGGATGTTCAAAAAGATTTGATTGCCCAACTTGAGCAGTACATCACCGGCAGTTAATTCTTTTTACAGTAGCGCATTATATAGATGAAGCCTCATGCAGGACTTTTTGATTCGTAGGTTCTGGTAATCAAGCGCCGACTCGCGCTAAGCGCGCGCTCTAAACCAAAAATCAGGAAAGAAGCGTTTGATCTTTTAACGAATGCGGAGTTACTCAAGAATATGACAAAGACCGGCATCGGTAAGTTGTTTGCGTTCATCCGCAACGAGAAAAATCCTAGCGAGGAATTACTTACTTCAACTGTGCTGGTATTTTGGGGGATTTCAACCGTATTTGTCTTAGCCGCCTTGTTCTTTGCGCGGCATATTTTTTACCGCGTTTTGCTGATTGAAATCATTGCTTCTTTGATTTGTTTGGTCGTTTTATGGCTCACCCCGCGCGGCTATGGGCGCTTAGCGGGAAGATTAACGATCGGCGCTTTTTGGCTCGGTTCGGCGTATTTGGCTTACGCCGGCGGCGGCTTGGATTCGCCTTCTTTCATCGGTAGCTTTATTTTGATTCTGCTCGCCTCTATTGTTTTGGGAGTGCGTAGCGGATTGTTTATAACGATACTTACTTTTTTATACGGTTTGGTTTTGGCGCTAGCCGAAGTTGACGGCAGTTTGCCGCCGGATATTCAGTACTCTCCATTTGAGAAACTATTCATTTACTTCTTCCTTTTCGTATTTGCCTTTTCCCTGCAACGCGCCGCAATTCGCATAAATTCAGCGGCGATAACTCGCACGCAGGCAAGCGAAGCGCAATATCAAATGTTCCTTGAAAAAATCCCGATCATTACGTATCTCAACGATCTTTCTCTGGAAACTCGAACCACATACATCAGCCCGCAAGTGGAAAGCTTTTTGGGATATACGCGAAACGATTTTTTGAACGACCCGTTCTTTTGGAAGAAAATTATTCATCCGGACGATGTGGATCGGGTGCTGAGCGAAAACTCCCGCGTTTCGGAAGCGCTTGAAGAATTCAATATTGAATACCGGCTGATTACGAAGAGCGGAAAAACCGTGTGGGCGAAAGATTTGGCGATCCCAATTCGTGACGAACATGGACAGCCCTTGTATTGGCTGGGCGTTTGGTCGGATGTTAGTTCGATCAAAGAATCAGAAGCGATTAAGGCAAACGCGCTGGAGGATTTGACTCGGCGTAATAATCAATTGCGCACGGCAAGCGAAGTCTCGCGCGCGGCAACTTCCATCTTGGAGCTAGATCAACTGCTTCCCAAAGTAGTTGAGTTGATTCGCAGTCACTTTGAATATTATTACGTTGGGCTTTTTCTGGCGGACGAGAAATTTGAAACGCTGATTCTGAGCGCCGCCACCGGCGCGATGGGCCGGCAGATGCTCGATCAAAGGCATAGCCTGCTGATTGGCGATTATTCTATGGCGGGTTGGTGCGCCGCCAATAATCAGGCGCGGATCGCGCTGGATGTCGGTCAGGATGCCGTGCGTATGAACAACCCCTTATTGCCGCTCACGCGCTCAGAATTGGCTCTGCCGTTGCGGGCGCGGGGAAGAGTGATCGGGGCGATGACTTTTCAATCCGAGCGGGAAGCGGCGTTTACCGATTCCGATATTACCGCCTTGCAGACTATGACCGATCAAGTTGCCAATGCAATTGAGACGGCGCGTTTATTCAGCGACCGCATTCTCTTGATCAAAGAATTAGAATCTAAAAATGCGGAGTTGGAGCAATTCGCTTATACGGTTTCTCACGATTTGAAATCCCCGCTGGTGACGATGCGCGGCTATCTTGGCTATCTCAGCGCCGACGCGCACAAAGGCGATTTTGAACGATTTGACCGCGATCTCAACCGCGTAATCTCTGCCACAACTACCATGCAAAGTTTGCTCAACGATCTGTTAACGCTTTCAAAAGTTGGCAGAACGATGGAAGTCGTCGAGGACGTTCCGCTGGACGTGGTTGTGAAGAATTCGATCGAATTGATTCACGATACTTACATAGATAGAAAAGCGCAAATCAAAGTCGCGGAGGATTTGCCGGTGGTGCGCGCCAACCCAACGCGCTTGGCGGAAGTGATTCAGAATTTACTTTCTAATGCGCTCAAGTTCTCACGCGATCAAACTGCGCCATACATTGAAATTGGCTTGAATGGGTACGATGAAAAAACGAAATTTCCGGTGTTGTATGTGAAGGATAACGGCATTGGCGTTGAAAAGAAATATCATGCGCAAATTTTTGGGCTGTTCAACCGCCTCAACACCAGCATTGACGGCACAGGCGTGGGGCTGACTTTGGTTAAAAGGATTGTTGAAATGTACGGCGGGCGGATTTGGGTCGAATCTGAAGGCGCTGGGCAGGGAACGACATTCTATCTAACTTTCCCGCCCGCCAGCCCTAGCGCAGATAAAAAAATATGAGCGGTGAATACCATGTTCCGTTGGGACAAACCCGCCGCGAATATATTGTCGAAAAATCGCGTTTCATCGCTACGCTCGCGCCTGCGCTTTCGATAGACGAAGCCCGCCGCTTTCTTGCGGAAACTAAAAAAGAATTTGCAGACGCCAGCCATAATGTTTCGGCTTATATCATCGGCGGCGGCAACACCGTCACGGAATATTTCTCTGATGATGGCGAGCCAGCCGGCACGGCGGGCAAGCCCGCGCTCATGGTTTTGCGCTGTAGCGGCTTAGGCGATGCTGTCTTAGTAATTACGCGTTATTTTGGCGGCGCCTTGCTTGGTACAGGCGGCTTGGTTAAGGCTTATACAGAATCCGCTCAACTTGTCGCGCAATCTGCGCCGCGCGGGAAACGCACGCTTGTTCATTTGGCTTTGCTGGCGATTCCATATAATTTGCTTGAAAGAATCCGCTTGCTCGCTCCGCGCCATCGTGGGGCGATTCTCGGCGAAGAATTTGCGGGCGATATCACCTTGACGCTTCAATTTCCGGCTGATTTGTTTGAGGCATTTCAAGCAGATTTGCGCGAACTTTCAGCGGGGAAACTGCAAGCGGAAATTATTGAAACGCAAGAAGTTGTTTTTCCCGTTCAAGTTGAATAATTATTTTCAAACCTTCCCCGATTTCGCTCTCCGCCCAAATTTTGCCTTTGTGCATTTCGATAATGGATTTGGCAATCGCCAGACCCAACCCAGAGCCGCCTTCATCGCGCGCGCGGGATTGTTCGACGCGATAGAAGCGATCAAAGAGATGCGCCGCCTCTTCCGCCCCGACGCCTGGTCCGCTATCCTGAATCACAACCTCCGCCGATTCATTATTTAGCTTGGTGGCAATCTGAATTGTTCCGCCCTCAGGCGTATAGCGGATTGCGTTTTCCAAAATGTTGATCAGGACTTGCGCGATTCTGTTTGGGTCAAGATTCAGTTCGGGAATACCAGAATCAACTTGCAGATTAAGCGTGAGGCGCTTTTGGTTGAGCGGCGCAATGTAGCGGGTTTTGATATCGCCAATTAATTTGTTAATATTTACGGGTTGGAATTCAAGCGCTAATTCGCCGGCATCGGCGAGCGAGAGCGTGCGTAGATCGTTGACGAGTTTTTCCAGCCTCTCAGCTTCTTCGCGGATGATTTCAAAATTTTCTTTGGTCGGCGGAAGCACGCCGTCATGCACGGCTTCGGCGTGACCGATGATCAAACTCAAAGGCGTGCGCAATTCGTGAGCGATATCGGCGGTCATTTGTTTGCGTAAGTTGAAAGACTTTTCCAGATCGGCGTTCATTTTATTGAACGATTCGGCGAGTTCGCCGATTTCATCCTTTGAATGCACGCTCACTTTTTGACCGAGTTTGCCGCTGGCGATGGCATGGGTTGCGGAAGTTAATTCGCGCACGGGGTTGGTGATGGTGCGCGAGAGAATTGCGCCGAAAATGAAGGCGAACAGAATGACTCCCAGCGCAATGGCAAACAGGGAGAAATCAAGCCGATTGATGAACTCGGCTTCCATTGGATTTCTTTTGCCCGGGGGCTTTTCAATCAATAAATAGCCGACTGTTTTCTCGGCGACTTGAATTTTGACGGCTCTTTCAAGAATTTCCGGTCTGATTTTTTCGCCGAGTTTGTGAGCAAAACTTTCCAGTACAACTGTGCCGTTGACGTTGGCTACGCAGAAATTGGAAGGGCGTTCCCGATTTATACCGAATTGCGGAATCATGCGATTGAAATCGGCGGCGTTTAGGTTGTTCCAGCTTTGCTGGGTTTCGTAAAACTTTGCAAGTTCCTCAACGAGTTCAGTTTGATATTGATTGGAAACAAATTTATCAAATTCGCGGTTGGCGAAAGCGCGGGTGAGCAGTATCGTCGCAAGAATGCTGATTAGGCTGACGGCTAAAAAAGCGAGGATGAGTTTAGCGGTGAGCGAACGCATGGGCTTATCCTTTATTTAAGCGATAGCCAACGCCGTACACGGTTTCAATGCGGTTTGGGTTGCGCGGATCTTTTTCGATTTTGGCGCGTAAATTTTTTACGTGCGTATCAATGGTGCGTTCGTAGCCTTCATAGCGCACGCCTTGAATCACATCCAACAGATCGAGGCGCGAGAAAACTTTTCCCGGAACGGTCATCAGCGCGGTAAGTAAATCAAATTCGGAGGGGGTGAGGTCAATATTTTTTTGGTCAATTAATACTTCGCGGCTGTCGCGGTCTAAGACAATGCCCGCCGCCTTCAGCGTTTTTCCGCTTGGCTCGGTTTTTCCGATGCGGCGCAAAACATTTCTCACCCGCGCCATCAGTTCACGCGGCTTGAAGGGCTTGGTTACATAATCGTCGGCGCCGAGTTCCAGCCCAATGACTTTATCGTCGTCTTCTACTTTGGCGGTGAGCATGATAATCGGCGTGTCGTTTTTGGCGCGTTGATTCCGCATGAATTCGTAGCCGTTCATTTCAGGCATCATCAGATCGAGGATGATCAAATCTGGTTTATATTTTTCAGCCGCGCTCAGCGCTTCTTTGCCGTTGTAGGCGGTTGCCACGCGATAGCCTTCTTGCGTGAGATAACTTTCCACCAGCGCCGCGAGTCTTTTTTCATCGTCAACTACTAATATCGTTTGAGGCATGAGTACTTCCTTTGACAATTGCATTATGCCATAAGGTAGGCGGCTTGGCGTGTGAAGAAATTGTGGAGATTATGAGGAATCAAAAACGCCCGCCTCTTGCCAAGCGGACGTTTGATACTGGTTAATAAGTTTTTTCTATTCTGAAATATTTTCTTCCTTACTCTCGGCGCTTTGAGTTTTATTGGCAAGCGGTTCGCGCACCAATTTCCATCCGCTCCACTGAACAATTTGATACCCGAACCAAACTACCGCGCCCAGAACAAGCGCTTGAATTATGCCGAAGAACGCTGGGAAGATGGAAAAGCCGCCGCGCTTGTGCTCAAACCCGCGGTTGCCGTGTTGCTTCATCTCATCTCGGCGCTCCGGCATCGGCGCATTGCCTTGCGGTCCCTGATTGTGTTTGGGGAGGTTTTGCATGGCGGGCGCGTTCGCTAAAAGCTCTTTGCGCATCAGCGAAACGCTCTGCATTCTTCCGGTTTTGTATCCTGCCAAACCAACGGCGGCGAGCGCGATTAAGGTCAACAGAATCCCTAGGGTGTACTTCAACCATTTTTTCATAAGTTTTTCTCCATAAAAAGATTTCGTTTCCTTCTTCAAGGAAGTAAAGCGCTTGCTTTACAAGTCTATTTTCCCGCATAGAAATGTCAAACCCGTGAAGAAATTGTGTGAAACTTATGTGGTTAAAAAAACAGGTAAACAAAAAATGTTTACCTGTTTGCCGAACTATTTGACGCCCCGTCCATTATTCATAAGCCAAAGTATCCCTCACTGTCAACTTTGAAGCTCTGCGGGCGGGTATGGCGCTGGCTAACGTCCCTAATATCAATGTGAAAAATAACCAGGCAATGATCCCGCTTATACCGTAAACTGCCGGCATGGGGGCGGTGAGAATAGCGCTTCCCACGCCATAACATAGAACATTGGTGATCGGAATAGAGATCAGAATGCTAAGCGCCCAACTCACGATACCAATCACCATACCTTCGGCAATCACAATGCCTTGAATATCGCCATTGCTCGCGCCAATAGCGCGCATTACGCCAATTTCACGCGTGCGCTCGAGCACATTGATGCTCATGGTGCCCATCAAGCCCAGCCCGCCAACTACTGCAATTAAACTTGCCATCACCAGCATAAAATAAACCAGTACGTCGGTTTGAGACTGTTGATCGCGAATAAAATCTGCGCCCAACTGCGTGGAAGCGATATTGATGCCGCGCTGATCAAACGCCGCTTGAACCTGATCGCTTATTTTTCTTTGCGTGAGCGCGTCATGTCCCTTGGTGATAATACGAAGCGAATAGGCCATCTCCGGCTCCCCGACCAAAGCGCTCAAATATTCATAGTTTACGTATAGCAATGGCGGATTGACGTTACCCGTAATGCTGTAAACTCCGACAATCAACCATTTTGTATCTTTTCCGTCAATATCAATGGTTAGCCAATCGCCAATCTTGAGATTTGGGAAGATGTTGAGTAAATGATTTCCAACCACAATCGCGTTTTCGTCTCCCGGCTGTAGCCAGCGACCGGAAGTGATAATGGGGTCAATCAAAGTTGAAGTGGAAGGCGGCGCGATGAAAATAATTTGCGTGCCAGCCTGATCTTCGCCCATTTTGAGGGTGCCGGTATATTCCAGCCAGCCTTCGGAGCCTTCCACTCCGGGAACGCTGTTCGCAATCTTGGCGACTTTGTCGTAACGGTAAGCGTTATCAAAGGAGACGTTGATATCCGCTAGAAAATAGCCTTGAATATCTTCAATCACCTTATCAAATGAAGCCCATAAATTATAAACCGCGATAAAAACGGCGCCGCCTAAAACCAATGTGAAGAGCGTTAGCCCAAGCCGAACTTTTCTTCTAAAAGTATTTCTAAGCGAAATTTGTATCGGGCGCGGAAGCAAAGTCGAATTTGCATTGACCGAATCCTTTCTTAACTTTGCGGCGCTACCGCCCAAGCCGTAATCGCTCAGCGCTTCGCGAACTGTAACGCGCACGCTGTTGTAAATAGGGAAAACAGAAGCGCAAAGCGGCACAATAATTGCCACAAACGCTTGCTGAATCAAAGTAGCAGTGTAATTGTGATAAGGCACGGTTTGGAAGCCCAGCCACTGCGCCATACCGCCGCCAATTGCCTGCGCCGCAAGATTTCCCAAAGGAACGCCAATGACTAGCGCGCCGATCCCAAAACCCAAAATTAAGACAAAGTACATGCCCGCAATTTGACCAACTCCGCCGCCGGTGGCGCGCATAATTCCAATTTGCCGGGTGTGTTGCGTCATTAGCGCCGTAATCGTATTGATGATTAGAAAAGCGCTCAGTAGAACGGTTAGATAACCTAAAATACTTAGCACGAAAAATACGCCCTGTATAATGCTGTAGGCAAAATGATGCCCGGGCTGATACACATTCACATAATAAACTGTTGCGCCCGCGCGCTTGAGTTGCTCGGCGATTGCCTGCGCAATTGCAGTTACATGCTCTGCGTCAGTCGGGTTTTCAGAAACGCTGATCATGATCTGCCCATAATTGGAAGTATCCCCGCCCAGCCATTCCAAGGTATTTGGCGTTACATAACCGCTGACCTGTTGCGCTAGGCTATAGGGAAACCCGGTCACCTCGTGCATGTAACCAACCAGCTTAAGTTCGCGGCGTTTGCCGTTAGCCAACTCTATCAAAATAGTATCGCCGGGTTTATAGCCAAGCGACATCGCGCTTGCGTCTAAAATAATTTCTTTATCGGCATATTTTGGAATGCTCGCTTCCCCTTCGGCAGGCTTTAGATAATTCAAAGTGAGCGCGCTTGGGTCTTCAATGCCAGTGAACGCAATTTGCACGAAAGTCCCGTCGGCTCTCACAATTTTTCCGCTTGTGGAATAGAAACCTTCAACGGTATCCACCCCGGGCGCTGTGCGCGCCAGCTTCACCATATCGTCGTTAAGTGGGGAGGCGTAAATCCCCGCTTCCGATGGGTTCGCCGAAAGATAATCCTTTTCCATACTTTCGTTCATGTATAAACCCATATTGCTGTTGAAGCCAACGGCAAATGTCCCCACGGCAATTGTGGCGATGATTAAGAATGTTCGTCCGCGATTAGACCAAAAATCAGCCCAGACTTTTTTCCAGCGACTGCCAATCATGCTGAAACCCTTTCCGCTTCATGCTTAACTTTGGCTTGCTCCGGCGATTCTCGAGTCATTTGCCCATCTGCAATATGTTCAATGCGGTGCGTGCGTTTGGCAAGGCTACTATCGTGAGTCACGATAATAATCGTTTTTCCTTTGGATACTAAATCATAAAATAATGTAAAAACAGATTCGGCGGTCTTTGAATCGAGATTGCCGGTTGGCTCATCTGCAATAATCAAAGGCGGATCGTTGGATAATGCGCGCGCAATGGCAATGCGTTGTTGCTGACCGCCCGACAATGCCGTTGGAAGTTTGTGCGCATGATCGGCAAGTTCAATCAATTCTAGTAATTCCATGGCGCGTTTTTTGCGCTCGCTGATTGGATAGGTGCGGCAGAAATCCATGGGTAGCATAATGTTTTCCAACACAGAAATCATCGGCAGTAATTGGAAGAATTGAAAAACGATCCCAAGATTTTTTCCGCGCCAACGCGCCATTTTGTTTTCGTTCAACTCATGCACAGCCGTTCCATTGACCCATACTTCGCCAGCGCTGGGGCGGTCTATGCCGGTGATCATGTTTAACAACGTGCTCTTCCCGCTTCCCGATTTGCCAACGATGCTGACGAACTCCCCCGCGTTGATTTGCAATTCTATATTTTCAAGCGCGTGAAAATCGCCGCCGGCGGTTTTATAATATTTATTAACTTCGCGTAAATCTATGATCGGGCGGCTGTTTTCTGCACCTTCTGCGGCATTCTTTTTTTTGAAAAGTGAAATAGACATAATTAACCTCTACCTTACGAACATCCCGCAGGTTTAATTTTCTTTAAACCTGCGGGGCGTTTGATTTTATTCAAAAGTGACGACCGCCGTCATACCCCAACGCATCGCGGCGTCTTTATCGGTCAATAAAATTGTGACTTCGTAAACTACATCCCCTTGATTCTTAGTGTAGTTCTCGCCAATAGATAAAACATGCCCTTTGAACTCAACCTTTGGGAATGCATCCAACTTCACAGTGACGGGTTGACCTTCTTTGATATTGACCACGTCAATTTCTGTGAGATCAGTGGTTTTTACCACCCAGCTAGCGGTATCTGCAATGGTTACGACAGTTTCGCCGGCTGATTCAAACTCGCCGACTTTCAAGTCTAAATCTGTAATTGTGCCAGAAAATGGCGCGCGGACTTCTGCATTGGCGAGCGCGGCGCGCGTGCCAGCCGTATCTTCTGAAAATGACGGATCTTGCAATGCGTCATAATCTCTTTGAGCGTTGCTGAGGCGCGAATTGGCATTTTCTGCGGCGGATTCAAGCTCTAGCCATTGAATAGCCTTACGATATTTTGCCCAGGCGTTATCTAACGCTTTTTTATAGATTTTAGCCGTGCCGGTCACTGCTTCTTCGCCGCGTTTTTGTGCGTCTGTTAGTTCAAGGTTACGATCGTTGATATTTTTGTAAGGCTCAAAATCGGCGCGGGCTTTATCCAGTTGCACAAGCATCGCCTTGACCGCCTCTGAAGGGGTCAGGCCTGCAAACTCAGATGGAACGTCAAAATTATCCAACTTGAATTGCGCGTCGCGCACTTCTTGATAGGCGGCAGTGAGTTCTTGCGCCGCCTTGGCTTGAGCAGATTCTAAGGTTTGCGCGTCGCTGGATTTTAAGCGCGCAATTACTTCACCCGCAGTAACCGATTCGCCTTCAGACTTTAGCACTTCGCTAATTAATCCATTGGCATTCAACGCTAATTCGGTGAAATGCACAGGCTCCAGCCGACCTTCAGAAATGATCGTATCGTCTGCGATCACGGTCGGGATGGCAGGCGCTTCGCTAGTGGCAGGCGCCGAGCCGCAAGCCGCTATAGATAGCGCCAATAAAATAGGGAGGGCTAATTTGGTGAGTTTCATAATGAGTTTCCTTTTGTGTATTGGACAGTCAATTTTGTAAAAAGTTTCATGGGCTTTCTCCGCTAAAAACTTTTCGTGTTTTACCTACGCAACCTGTTTTAAATAGTTGCAAGTAATTAAATAAAAACAGAAGCAGGGTTTCTGCTTCTGCGCTTAATTGCCGACAAGCTAGTCTGTGGCTTCGTCGAGCCAGCGCCGACCGTCACGCGCCAGCAGTTCGATTGCTTCAGCGGGACCCCAGCTCCCAGTTTTGTAACCAGCCAAAGGCGGAGTCTGGTACGTTTCCCACGTTTGCAGAATTGGATCAATGATAGACCAAGCCGTTTCCACCTCATCCGCGCGCGTGAACAGTGAAGCGTCGCCTTGAAGCGCATCGAGCAACAATCTTTCATAGGCTTCAGGGATGGCGGTTTTGCCAAACGCGGCGTCATAGTGAAATTCCATATCCACCGAGCGCGTTTCGTTCACCTTATCCGGCGCTTTGGCTTCAAAACGCAAATGCACGCCTTCGTCGGGTTGCAGATATAAAACCAGCATATTTGGTTTCATAGTTTGCATAGGGAACATCGCCAACGGCGGCTCTTTGAATTGAATAATAATTTGCGATTGTTTTTCTGCGAGATTTTTTCCTGAGCGCAAATAAAACGGCACGCCTTTCCATCTCCAATTGTTGATGAAGAGCCGGAGCGCCGCATACGTCGCCGTAGTGGATTCTGCGCCGACATCTTTTTCTTGTCTGTAGCCTTTGTATTGCGCCCGAACGGTATTGACCAAAACCTGCTCAGGCGACATGGGCTTGATTGCGCTGAGTACTTTTACTTTTTCATTACGCAAATGGCTGGCATTAAAAGATGCGGGCGGCTCCATGGCAACCAGAGTTAATAGTTGCAGTAAATGATTTTGAAACATATCGCGCAATACGCCCACGCCGTCATAAAAGCCTGCGCGATGTTCCAAACCGACCTTTTCCGCCACTGTAATTTGAACATGGTCAATATAATTGCGATTCCAAATTGGCTCGTAAATAGTATTGGCAAAGCGCGTAAATAAAATATTTTGTACGGTTTCTTTGCCGAGATAATGGTCAATGCGGTAGATCTGGTTTTCGTTTAAGGCTTTATGCACCTGCTTGTTCAAGGTCGCCGCCGTATCAAAACTTGTGCCGAATGGTTTTTCTAAAACGACTCTGCGCCACGCGCCATTTTCTTCTAGTTGCTCAGTGGCGCTTAAATTGTCAATGATCACGGGAAACAGTTTAGGCGGAAGCGCCATGTAATATAAGCGGTTGGCGTTTTCGTGGTTTTCAAATTTTACAAGTTGAGCGGAAAGTTTTTTGAAATCTTCAAGTTCAGTGTAATTCCCGGTTACATAGCACAAACTGGGCGCAAACGTATTCCACTCTTCGAGCGTGAATTCAAAACTTGCGAATTTTTTCATGCCTTCCAGTAAATGCGCTCGAAAATCATCGTCTGAAAATTCGGTGCCGCCAAACCCAATAATTTGAAATTGACTGGGCGTTCGGCGTTTCCGAAATAGGTGAAATAGCGAGGGGATTAACTTGCGCTGTGTTAAATCTCCCGAAGCTCCGAAGATGATAATGGTTGTGAGTAGGTTGTTTGTGTTCATAATTGTTTGACCGTAGCTTATGCCTGCTTTTCACGGTCTGAGCCTTACTTAGTCTTCCTTTTTGATCGCATGTCCGCCAAATTGATTTCGCAACGCCGCCAACATTCTGGCGGGATAATTTTCTTCATCGCGGCTGGCAAAGCGCATTTGTAAGGCGAGGGTGATGATCGGCGCCGGCACGTCTAGGTCTATGGATTCAAAAACGGTCCAACGCCCTTCGCCAGAATCTGCCACCCAGGGTTTGATCTCTTTCAAATCTGCGTCTTCGTCTAAGGCATTGGCGGCTAAATCCAACAGCCATGAGCGGACTACGCTTCCGTATTGCCAAATGTGCGAAATTTGCGCGAGATCTAAATCAAATTCTTTTTTGCCTTTCAAAATTCCAAAGCCTTCGGCGTAGGCTTGCATCATGCCGTATTCAATGCCATTGTGAATCATCTTCACATAGTGACCAGAACCATGCGGACCAACATATCCCCAGCCTTTGTCTTTGGCTGGAGCCAGCGTTTCAAAAATGGGCGCTAACGCTTCAACGACTTCTTGCTTTCCGCCAATCATCAAGCTATAGCCTTCTTTGAGTCCCCAAACGCCGCCGCTGGTTCCGCAATCTACAAAGTCTATGCCTTGCGCGGAAAGCGTTTCGGCGTGTTTGATCGTATCTTTATAATTTGAGTTTCCGCCGTCAATTACTACGTCGCCTTTCTGTAATAAAGAGGCGATTTTTTCGATAGTTTCGGTAGTTGGCGCGCCAGAAGGCACCATGATCCAAACTACCTTTGGCGTTTGAGTTAATTTACCAATAGCTTCTTCCAGCGTATGCGCGCCGATGACGCCAGTCTGAGCGGCGGAATCTACGGACGCTGGCGAGCGGTCAAACCCCACAACGCGATGTCCGCCGCGCATGAGGCGCAGAGCCATGTTCGATCCCATTTTTCCTAAACCAATTAATGCTAGTTCCATGATTTTAGAACTCCTTTCAAGAGCAGTTTATGTAATCTTCTGTTTTTTTTGAACGCTTGAAGTTATAAAAGGCTCGCCGCCGCTGAATCTACGAACCAAACGACTTTGCCATTTTGCGGGTCTATGCGTTGAGCGGGCAACTCCAGCGGCGCATATTCGGAGCTCAATACCTTTTTTAGCGTTTCAGCTTTGCTGGAGCCAGAGACTAAAAAGAAAATATTTCTGGCAGTATTGAAGACATTTTGAGTCAAACTCACGCGGTTAGCGGGGCGGTCTTGATAGTTAGCCACCACAGCCACAGTTGCAGAGTTGACTTCAACCGGAGAGCCGGGGAATAAAGAAGCGGTATGTCCATCATCGCCCATGCCGAGTAGCGCTAAATCAAAACGAGGCCAATCCAGCGGCGGCTCGGCAAAATCTCTCAAAGTGTTGGCGTATGCTTTCGCGGCAGAAGCAGGCTCGAGTTCCGATTCGATGCGCTGAATATTTGTCTGCCCAATTTTATCGAATAGGATTTTCTTTGTTTGTCCATAGCAATTTCCAGCGTCGTCTACTGGCACGCATCTTTCATCGCCCCAGAAGAAATATACTTTTTCCCAAGCCAGTTTTTCGTGGGCAAGTTTTTCATATAGCTTCATCGGCGTGTTGCCGCCAGAAAGAGAAATTAAGAATCGCCCGCGCTTTTGAATAGATTCATTGGCAATTTCAAGAAAAGATATTTTTGCGGCTTCGCTGAGTTCTTCGAGATTTGAGAGGACGTTGATCGTTACGTTTGATTTCACAATTTGATTGTACCGCACCTAAATTAAAATTTGATTTATTTTTTCAGATTGAGCGTGAAATAAATATCGTCGCCTTGGCGCCGGGCGATTTGAAAACCGAAATTTTGATAAAACTGAATTGCATCGCGCCAAGTGTGCGTGGTTTCGAGAATCACTTGGTTGTAGTTGTGCGCTTTAGCATAACGACACAGTTCGCGTAAGATTTTTCTGCCAATTCCATTGCGCCGCGCAGAATTGGCAACCGACATTCTCACCACTTCGGCAATCTCTTCGGACTTTGGAATTAACGCTCCTGTGCCGATCACTTTATTGTTTTGCAAAGCGATCAAGAAATAGGCATTTGCATACGACCGACCAATATCGTCAAGGTCGGGATTTTTGCTTGGGTCAAAATTCTTACCCCAATGTTCAGCCAACCCAGCCAAAATTAAATTCCTTGCTTCGGTTTGATATTTCGGTTGAAATGGAAAAATCGTGATATTCATAAGGCGTATTTTAGCGCAACGAAGTTTACCCGCCGTGCGTATGTAGATTAGATTTTGCTTTTTCATTCAAAAAGGAATAAACTAAAGGCAAACACAAGGAGAATGTTATGAGAAGAGGCCGTTCACAACTTACTTTGGGATTGATTTTGATTTTATTGGGCGTAGGCTTTATGCTCAATCAAACCGTTCCGGCGTTTCGGGATTTTTTTGAGGCTTATTCAAAATGGCCCATGAACATGTTTTTGATCGGCGGCTTGATCTTTCTGTTTGCCTTGATCGTTGGTCAGCCGGGTTTATCCGTCCCTGCCGCCTTGATCGCCGGTATTGGAGCGATCGTTTATTATCAAGAACGGTTTTTATCCGCAGAAGCTTGGTATGTTTGGGTATTGATCCTCGCATTTATTGGAGTGGGGACTATGCTTCAGGGTTTGCTTGGCGATGACACATCGTACAACTTGAAGCGCGGCTTACGACTATTCGCTTTAGGCGTGGCGATTTTCCTGTTCTTCTCTGCCGCTTATGGCAGTTTGCCTTGGCTTGGCGCCTATGCTCCCGCGATTTTGTTGATCCTTGCCGGTTTGTGGGTGTTAGGCAACGGCTTATACTGCGCTTATAGAAGACGCGGGGACGAATAAGGCGCGGCGCGGGTTCTTTGGAAATACCAATTAGTTTTCAAAGGTTTTAAAATGCTAAAAAAATTTAATTCTGAAATTGTCTTGGGTATTTTGCTATTGCTTGGCGGCGCGCTAGCTTTGCTTCAAGCGCTAGGTTATTTGAAAAACGCTTCCGGGTTGTTTTGGGGCGGAGTCTTTATCGCCGCAGGTTTGTTATGTTTGAGTTTGTTGTTGGGCGGTCATTGGTGGGGCGCTTTCCCGGGGCTTGCGCTCATTGCCATTGGCGTTACTATCTTTTTGCCAGATAATCTTGAAAACTTCGGCGGCTTGATTTTCTTCGGCGGCATTGCCGTGGCTTTCTGGATCGTCTATCTCCTGTCTCCGCAAGAGCGCTGGTGGGCGTTAATCCCTGCCGGCGTGTTGACAACCTTGGGCGGCATGACGGTCGCTTCAGAACGCTTTGGAGAATTTCAAAGCGCGGGCTTTTTCTTGCTTGGCTTGAGCGTCACTTTTTTATTAGTCGCGCTGTTAGCGGGAATGCGTTGGGCGTATTGGCCCGCGCTGGGGTTGGGCATTTTAGCGGTTTTAGGAATTGCCTCGCTGTTTGAAATCGCCAATTACCTTTGGGCGTTTGCATTAATCCTCGCCGGAACTTTTTTGCTGGTTCGATATTTTAGAAACTGAAATAGGCGGCTCCGCCTTCGGTTATACTCGCCAAATATGGTAGAAAATCCAAAAACTTCCGCTTGGACGGTTTCAAAAATTTTGATTGGCGCTGGGCTGATCTCGCTTGGGATTATCCTTGCTTGGCTTTTGATTTTTCGTGAGTTGGATCGCGCCGCCGCTTCCGACATTTCGGCTGTTCCTGCTCAACAAAATTATCCTGCTCCTCAGCTTTCGCTCACTACCCTCAGCGGAGAATCTGTCTCGCTGGCGGATTATCGCGGGCAGGTGGTTTTGGTTAATCTCTGGGCAACTTGGTGCTTGCCATGTAAACGGGAAATGCCGATCTTTCAAGCCTTTTATGAAAAATATCAAGAGCAAGGCTTTATTTTGATCGGCATTAATCAGGAAGAACAAAGAGAAATTGTTCAGCCGTTTGTTGAAGAATATGAATTGAGTTTTCCGATCTGGTTAGATTTGAAATATCTTGCCCAACAGGAATTTCATACGGGTTATATTCCCACATCCTATGTGATTGACCGGAATGGCAACGTGCGCTTATCTTGGGTGGGGCAAATTTCAAAGCAGAATCTTGAGAAATTTGTAACCGAGATTATTCGAGAGTAACGATTCTACGGGTAGCTTCCGCTAATTGCCGTGTAGGCGTCGCCGCACTCGCAGGCTTTCACAACCGCTCCGGCTTTGGTGAGCGTGCCTAAATATTCTCTCGTTCCGGCATGAGCCACCCAGCCGCTCATCACCAACGGCAACACGCTGTCAGCCATAATCCATTCGCCATTATATTTTCTGGCAATATGCACGTGCGTTCCGGTGGCATGACCGCCCACGCAAGATGGATAGCCCATCTTATCGCCTTTCTTTAATTCGGCGCCGATTAAGGCGCGTTCTTCTCGCGCGGTGTGCAAATAAAAGAGTACCCAGCCTGTGCGTTCATCTCCGTCCTTATCAAGGTCTAAGGCAACGCCATCATCTGAGGAACGCACTACTAAACCATCAGCCATTGCCACAACATAATTTTTTTCGTCAGCTATAAAACAGCCTGAACCGCCTGGGGGAGCGAGGTCTATGGCGGCAAGCGGTTCTCCCGTTCCCCAGCCAGTGTGCGGCCCGCCCGTGTACGACCAAACTTGGTCGCTGGGAAACGGCAGAATTAAATCAGGTTGAGTTAAACTGCCCGGAATGAGTTCGTAGTTTGTCCACGGGTTGCCGAATAAATTGGCGTATGTGAAGCTCAAGCCTTCTGGTCCAGTGGCGCGTGCATATTGATCTCCAGAAAGAATTTGAGCAAAATAATATTGAAGCGCGACTGATCCCGCGTTTTGCCACGGGTCTGGGCGGATGAGGAATTTGGCGGTATCGTCAAATTTGAGCAGTTTTCCGGTACGCCAGCCGTAATAGCCATTGTTCAACGTGTTCGCCGCGATGACGAGTTGCAGGTAGGGAGATTCCCAATACTCACGCTTGAAGCCGAGCAGATTTTTTTTGACGGGCGGAGCGCTTTGCGACAATGCTCCGCCTTGATATTCTAAAATTGCAAGCAACAGTTTCGGATTGATACTGTAATTGGCGGAGACGAAATCCACCATTTCCGCGCCAGACCGCCACTGTCCGCCGGCATAAACTCGATAAGTTTTTAGCCAACCTGATTTGGTTTGAATGAATGAAGCCGTGTTAAATCCAATTGTAGTGGGCCCGTCTACAAAAGCGTCATCGGGGATGATTTTGTAAGGGCTAGCCCACAATGCCAAAAAATAAATAGGGATTTTCATCGGCATTCCGGGCGGCATGGTTGTGGCTTCGCGTGGGATGAAAGGATTGGCTTGGAGAATTTCTTCAACTGTGGTGTTGAAACGCGCCGCCAAAACGGGAAGCGTATCTCCATTTTGTGCGGCGTAATCCACTAATTCGCCTGGGTTGTAGTTTCTGCGGGTTGGAAGCGGCGTTTGTCCGAGGTCCGGGAATGGGGCGTTGTTGGATGGATTTGTCCCTTGCGGCGCTACGTTTGGATAAGTAATCTGAAGATTGCAAGCTGAAAGCGTCAATGAAAGCGAAGCGATTGTTGAAAGAAAATTGAAATAGCTTTTTCTATTCATCGTCTTGACGTTCGATATTTGACCATTTTTGCCCGACCGGATCGGCGATGACAACTTGATCGCCTCTGACCATTTTGCCCTCGTAAGCGTTCGCTCCGGCGATAATGCGCCAGCCATCCAAAATAAACGGAATTGGTCCGTCGGCGGTGACCCATTCGCCGTTGTATTTTCGCGCAAAGTGTAAATGCGTGCCGGTGGATACGCCGCCTTCGCATGAGGCGTGACCTAAACGATCGTTGGTTTCCACCCATGTGCCTTTTGTTACGCGATCTTTCTTGCCAACGTGCATGTATAGAATATTCCAGCCGGTTTGCTCTAAGCCATCGCCGTCTAAATCCACCATGACGACGCCGTTCTCGGCGCGGACGACCAAACCTGGAGCGGCGGCTGTCACCCAGAGCGGGGTTGGGTCGCATCCGCCTTTATCGGTGGAGGGCGCAAAATCAATGGCGGAGTTGACGCTGTGCCCGACTCCGTAAATCGCGGGGTTGAGTTGTCCCCAGCCATTATGCGGCCCGCCGGTGAGACTCCACTCAGTATCTGCTTCAAAGGGTAGAACGAGCGGCGGTTGATTTAATGCGGGCGGAAAAATGGGGTTGACGGCGTCGGCGCGCGCCCAGGCATCGCCGAACATGTCTTTGTATAATGCCGGGAATCCGGAATCTGGATTGATAATTTGCGACCATTGTGATTGACTGTGAATGCGCGAAAATAAATATTGAATCGCCACCGTCCCCGCGTTGAGGCGTGGGTCAAGCCGAAGTTGCGTGCCGTCTGGAAAGGTGAGGTGGGTGAGCGTTCCGGCGCGCCAGCCATAATAGCCAATTGAAAGATTGTTCACCGCCCACACGAGTTGGATGCTCATGCCTTTGAAGCGGTAATCGTTGAAGCCCATTGGATAATCGGTGTGGAGCAGGTCAATCGGTTTGCCGCGCACCCAGCGGCTTTCGTATTCGAGAATTCCGAGAATCAAACGCGGATTGATGGAGTTTTCAATGGCGAGGCGCTTGATCGCGTCGTCTCCGTTGATCCAACCGGTTGAGCCGATGTAATCGCGGAAGCTGGCTAAATAGCCGCCTTGCGCCTTGATATAAGCGGATACGTCAAAATCAGTGGCGGTGTTTGAAAAAATAATTTCTGCATCCGGCATGATTTGAACGTTGGGCGTGGTCGGTTCATTAATCTTATTGGGGATGATCAGCAACGTGCCCGGATCAATCAGCGTGGTTTTGGTTAGGTTGGCTTCTGAAACGATCTCAGTTTCTTCTACGTTGAAGCGTTTGGCGATAGCGGAAAGCATATCTCCGCTTTGTGAATAATACAAGAATGGCGCGGCGTTGAGATCGGGCGTGAAAGTTGGGTTGATTTGCGGCGGCATGTTGACCGGCGTGGCGGTGGGCGTATAAGCTTGTTGCGTGGAAATTGCCGGAGCAATGGTTGAGGTGGGGAAACTGCTTGGGTTGTCTGAAATCACAAACGGGTCGAAAGGCGGCGGCTGGTTTACGTCTAGAAGCGCCGGGGTGGGCGTTTCTGCCACGCCCCAGATGGAAGCGGAAGGCGAGCCGCAAGCGGTCAATAAGAAGATTAAGATTATGGCGGTGGTAGCGAGATAACGGCGCATAGATTTTTTGAATTATATCCGTGATGATAAGAATGATATGAGTTAACGGATAATGGTGTTGATGGAAGAACCGCCGTCGTAGGCTTCGATGGTTGCTCCATTTTTGGTGAGGTAGCCGTCATACTCGTAAATATCGCCGCTGGAAACCCAACCGTCTAATATGAAGGGCAGTTTGCCGTCTGCGGCGATCCATTCGCCGTTATATTTTCTGGCGATGTGAACATGCGTGGCGTTGGCGATGCCGCCTTCACAGGAGGGATGCCCGACTCGTTCTTCGGCAAACAAATATTCGCCGGGTTGGACGCGCTCCGCCGCGCCGACGTGCATGTAGAGAATCGTCCAGCCGGTTTGTTCGTAGCCGTCGTTATCGAGGTCTTGAATGACTGCGCCGTTATTGGCGCGGAGGATCAATCCGTTTGCCATAGCTGTGACCCAAGCGGCGCTCGGCAAGCAAGTTCCGTTATCGCCGACGGGAGCAAAATCTAAAGCCGCCCAAGCGGATCCGGCATCCCAGCCGCCGTGTGGACCGCCGGTGAAATACCAAGTTTGTCCTTTTTCAAACGGGAAGGACATGGCGGGTTGTTGCACTGAATCTGGCACGAGCGGCTCGATGGCGTAATCAAAAGGATTGTTGAAGAAGACATAATAGGTGAGCAATAAGCCGGTTGGACCGGAATCAAATTCCCAAGTGGGGCGGTCGTCCAGATCCGAAAAGAAATATTGAATCGCCGCAGTGCCGGCGTTGATCGTTGGGTCAAGCGGAGCGACTGTTCCGTCATTTAATACAACCGTAGAAATTGCGTTGGCGCGCCATAAATAGTAACCGCGATTCAATGAATTTGCCGCCCAAGTGAGTTGACGATATAAGCCGTAATGATTTTCGTCTAACAAGCCCATTGGATATGAAGTATTAAACGGCTCGGGGTTTGTCACCCAGCCGCTTTGATATTCCAGCAATGCCAAAAGCAGGCGGGGATTGATTGAATAATTCAGAGATACGGCTTGGACAATATCGTAGCCTGAAAACATGATACCGTTGACTTCTTGTTCGTAACTTGCTAAATAGCCGTGTTGACTTTGAATGAAGCCGTCTAAATCAAAGTAAATTGTAGAAGGTCCGTACACCAGTTCGGAATCGGGAATAATTTTGAACGCCGGCGCGGCGCCGACGGGGTTGGGAGCCGGTATATTTAATAATTGCCCGACTTCCAGTTGATTAGCGTCGCTGATGTTATTCGCTTGCATCAAAGTTTGTAAGCTAATGCCATAGCTGAGGGCGATGCCGCCTAATGTATCTCCGCTTTGGACTGTATATTGAACAGAATCTTGGCGCGGCGTAGGCAAAACGCGCGAAGTATCCGGCGTGGGGCTGAAGACTGTGGCGATATTGATCGGCGTGAAAACCGGCGAGACAGTGACTGGCACGCGCGTGGGAGTTGGCTCGCGGGTGGAAGTGGGCGGAACGGGCGTGCTGGTCAGCGTGACGGTTGGGAATGTGGGGTTGGGCGTTGGCGTATTTTTTACAAATGGATCGTAAGTTGGAAAGATAATCGGAGCGCTCGTGGCTGGCGCGCAAGCCGAAAGAAAAATACAAACGATTAACGAACGAAGGAACTTTTGCGAAGACATGGGGGCGATTGTACCAAACTCATTTTCATTTCACTTCAAGCGCTTCCAGCGCGCATTCTTCCCCGGCGATCACTTTTGCGCCAACCCCGCCGCACTTTGGGCAGAACAATGCGCCTTTTGACGGATGATATTTTTCAAAGCAAGTCATACATTGTAGCTCGGCGGCGATTCGGCGAATGCGTAGCTCGGCGCCTGAGGCGAGAGTCGCTTTGGCGAGCGCCGTCCATTGTAGGCGTAACGCTTGTTCGGTTAAATCAGCCATTTCGCCGAGCGCAATTTGGACGGAGAGAATCCGCTTGGCGCGTAATTCTTGCGCGCGTTGTAAAGTAAGCTGTAATAATGTTTCAGCGGTAGGGGATTTACGCATCTTCTACTTATACTTCATCCCAATTTGAAGGCAATGTAGGAAGCCCCCAATTCGGGTCTGGATTCCAATTCAACCAAGCGCCATCAAAGGGATAAGCGCGCCGCTCTAGCGTATCGAAAATTTCCCGCTTAGCAAGTTCAATTTCCTGCACCCAAGCCTTTGTGATGATGTTCAAGTCCACGCCTGCTTGATAATCTTCTTCGTCTTTCCAATGCCAATTGAAATCTGGCTCAATGACGAGATCAATTTCCAAATCTAAAGTTTGGAATTTTGCGTTATTTCTTTTATACGGCAATTGAAAGTTGACGTAGTAGCAAAGAAATTGATTCTCTGCCTGATTCCAAATCAGATTGATGGAATAATATTTTTCAGGAAATAGCAAAATCAAAAAACGATTCGTATGCCAAAGATAAGTTTGCATATCGCGGCGGTTGGTTTGATAATCCCGCCAGCGATCCCAAGTTTGTCTGCCGTTCACATAGCCGCGCGGCGCGACGCATTCCATGCCCGGGTACACCGTGAGCGCAGTCTCTACGGCCGAATCTTTCACCACAAGCGTAGATTGACCGTACCAAACTTGATTTTTATAAATCCCTTGATAAAGGGCATTTTCCCCAGTTTGCAAATAGCTTGTCATATCATCCTGTAACCTGTAACCTTCAACCTGATACCTAATCACGCTTCCAGCCGACCAATGATCTTCACGCAATCATGTTTGAAGACTTCTTCGTGATGCGGCGCGTCGGACAATTCGTTGGTTAAATCTTGCCCGGGAAAATGCAAAAATTCGTGCATTCCCGTCCGCCATTTGGGGCAATCGGTTACATCGTAAACAACGCCTTGATAGGCAATCCACATCCGCGAGCCGCGTTCGCCCGTGTTGCGTTTCAGTTCGAGCAGGGAAATAATTTTCAAAGGTAGATTCATATGAAGATTATAAACTCAACCAATTCAACGCGCCTTTGCCCGCGCTTCTGCCAGTTGCAAAGCAAGCGGTTAGTAAATATCCGCCCGTCGGCGCTTCCCAATCCAGCATTTCGCCCGCGCAAAAAACGCCGGGGATTTTTTTCAACATCAAATTGGAATCCAATTCGTCAAAACTGATTCCGCCCGCCGTGCTGATGGCTTTATCTAATGGGGCAGTGGCGGTCAATGGAATTTGCAAATCTTTAATCGCGCCAGCTAATTTTTCCATATCAGTAAAATCATCTTTTGAAACAAATTCATATAACAAGCCGATCTTCACGCCTTTGAGTCCGATTGTTTTTTCGATGTGACTCGTCATGGTGCGCGAGCCGCGCGGCTTTGATAAGGCGTGGATCAATTTCTCTCGTGATGAATCAGGCGCGAGGTCCAAATGAAGCGCGGCAATGCCCGTTGAGTCGAGCGCATCTCTCAGCTTCGCCGAAGCCGCATAAATGAGACTCCCTTCAACGCCCGTCTTCGTCACAATAAATTCGCCTTGTTGTTGAAAATCATCAAAAGATAAAACTACCGATTTGATTGGTTGACCGTGAAATTTTTGCGCGAAATGATTTGACCAATTGACGCTGAAGCCGCAATTGGCGGGACGAAACGTCTCCACCTTAACCCCAGCCTGATTCAGCCACGACGACCATTCGCCGCTCGAACCGAGTCTGCGCCAACTTGCGCCGCCCAATGCGAGGACAGTTGCAGTGGGCTTGATTTTGATTTCGCCATTTGGAGAATCGAAAACAAGAAAATTATTTTCCCAACCTTGCCAATGATGACGCGGATGAAAATTAACTCCGCGATCTTGCAATCTCTTCAGCCAGGCGCGCAATAACGGGCTGGCTTTCATCTCTTTTGGAAAGACGCGGTTGGATGTGCCGACAAATGTTTCAACGCCGAGTTCTTGCGCCCATGCGCGCACATCATCTGCGTTGAAGTTTTTGAGATGGACTTCAATTTCTTTTTGTCTGTCCCCATAGCGTGTGATAAATTTTTCGTATGGCTCGGCGTGTGTCAGGTTGAGTCCGCTTTTGCCCGCCATCAAAAATTTCCGTCCAAAAGATGGCATGGAATCATACACGTCCACTTGTAGATTGTGTTCGCTCAAAACTTCCGCCGCCATCAAGCCGGCAGGTCCACCGCCGATAATTGCAATTGTTTTTTCCATAATGTTGATTATGTCTTTGCGAGGGCGAAGCCCGAAGCAATCCCCAACTTAATGATGAGATTGCTTCGTCGCCAAAGAACGGCTCCTCGCAACGACATTAAGGAACAATCACAGCCCTTACGTCACTGCCAAACTTTTCGAGATTATCCAACACCTCATTGATTTCTTCCGCATCCAACGCGACGGTTTTTGAAACAATCTTGGAAGTGTCCAAAATTTTCCTTCGCGCCATTTCAATCAACAAGGGAAGCTCTTGCAAATGATGATCGTTCGAGCCGATCAATTCCACTTCGTTGCCGAGGATTTCAGTATAGGTATTAATTTCAATCGGCTGGCTGGATAAGCCGACAATCACCACGCGTCCCAGCGCTCCAACGGATTGTATTGCCTGCTTCATCGTTTGTTTCAAGCCAATCATCTCAATCGCAACATCCACGCCTTTGTTATTCGTCAGCTTTTTGATTTCAGCAACTGCATCCACATTTTTCGCGTTGACAGGAATCGCGCCGTATTCCTGCGCGAGATTTAATTTATCTTCATTGATATCCACTGCGTAGACTTCAATTGCGCCAAAGGCTTTTGCTAATTGCACAGCCGATTGACCTAATCCGCCAACGCCAAAGATGGCAACTCGTTCGCCAACTTTCAATCTGCTTTTCTTCAGCGCGTGAAATGCCGTTGCCGAAGCGCACATGAGCGTTGCGCCTTGTTCAAAGGGGATTTCGTCGGGTAAGTGAATCGCGTTTCTCGCAGGCACGGAGATATATTCCGCATAGCCGCCGTTGGTGTAGTGACCGAGCATCAGCGCTTTTTCGCAGAATTGGTCATTGCCTGTTGAACAGTGATAACAATCTCCGCAGGTGAGGTTGTAATGCAAGCACACGCGCTCGCCAATTTTTACATTCGTTACTTGACTTCCAATTTTTTCAACTACGCCTGCTACTTCGTGACCTAACGTCAGCGGAACGGGCTTCACAGGCGAAACGCCAGCGCGATAATGCGCATCCGAGTGACAAATCCCTGCGGCTTTGACTTTTACCAAAATGTCCCGCTCGCCGATTTCAGGAACGGGAATATCTTGCATTTCAAGCGGCTGTTTTGGGGCAATAAATCGGACGGCTTTCATGGGGAGACTCCTGTAAAAACACTTTAGATCTGCATTCCAATATCAAACGAAGCGACGTATCCGCTTGCATTGGGCATGACGTTCAGCAGTAACTGGTTTCCGCCATTGCCGTAAATGCCATCTTGCACGTTGAGCGTATTTCGCAGTCCTTTTTGCAGATACGGTTCTTGGGCATAGACATCGTCTGTGAACGCATCGTCAAAGAATAGTTGTGATGTGAATTCTTGATTCTCATACCGAATCTTGAAGTGGATATGCACGGCGCGCCCCGGATACCAGCCCGGGTAGATCGTTGCGAATTTTGCCGCGCCGTTCGCGTCTGTCACTTGGTAGCCGCGCAGAAAATTTTTCCCAACTGCATTTTCCACGTCAGAATAAACGCCATACGCATCGCAATGCCAAATATCCACTTGCGCGTTTGGCAGGGCAGTACAGCCATTCGCGCCGACTTGCGTCACGTTGAAAATTACTTCTAGCGGCGCGCCTGCTGAAATCGCGCCGTCAGAAGTATCTTCACGAATATCTGAGCGATTGAGTTTTTCATCCACAAAGTATGGACCTTCCGTCATTTCAGGTCGCACCACACACATGGGGATAGACGTCCCCGTTGCGTTTAATTCGGCGGTAACTGCTTCGGTGATTGAAACAGTTGTGGGCGCTAAAGTTTCCAGCGCTTCTGGCGCGCAAGATGTTAGTAAAGTCGCGGCGCTTCCTAACCCTAAAATTCGCAACACGTCTCTGCGATTCAAAATTTGACCGACTAACTTATCGTCATTGTCCATTGTCTGCTCCAAGTCTCACGGCTTGTGAATTGCATATAACTTCAAGTCGATATCATCCGCTTTTAGTTTGATCATTTTCTCGAACGCAAAACCGAGTTTTTCTAATACGCGGTTGGAGGCTGTGTTCTTTGGGTCGGTAATTGCCACAATACGGTTCAGTTTTGCAACTTGCCAGCCATAATTCAACGTGGCGTTTACCGCTTCGTTCGCATACCCTTTTGACCAAAAACGCGGCAGGAAAGCATAACCAACGTCAACATTTTCCAGCGCCTCGCGTTTGATCAACCCGCACATGCCCATTGATACGCCAGTCGCTTTCAGCGTCACTAAACATAATCCAAAGCCATTTTTAGCGTAACTGGCAGTTGGACCGTCGAGAATATATTTTTCAGCGTCCGCTAAGTTACGCACGTTTCTATCGCCAATATTTTTGATGAAAGACGGTTCGTTCAAAAGCTCAAGGATAAACGGCGCATCCGCTGGGCTGAATTTGCGAATTACTAAACGTTCAGTTTCAATTGTTTCCATAGGCAATGATTATACTCACCGATAAAAAATCCCCGCCCGCAGACGAGGATTTTTGCGCGAAAAAAAGATTACTTACGAATCATCCCGACGATGACGATCAATACCACCGCGCCCAAAACGGCAACGAGAAAACTCCACAAGTCAAAAGCGGTGGCGCCTTCATAGCCGAGCGCGTTCATAATTGCAGTCCCTAGAAATGCGCCGACAATGCCGGTGACGATATTGGCGATCGCGCCCATCTTTTTATTTTTACCGGTAATAATGCTTGCAATCCAACCTGCCAACGCGCCAAAGATGATCCAAACAAGAATGTTTTCCATTTCTACCTCCAAAGATTTTTTTCTGATTTTATCATCCCGTGATTAAATGCGCGGGCAAATGCGCCGTGCGATTAATGTATTGAATAATTATTTCAGTTTGCGTAATATCAAAACGGCTGATCGAACAATTATTGAGAATAAACCAGGATTTCAAATCGTGAGCGCCTTGCCGCCAAGGAAGTTTCAGCATCGCTGAAATTAATCGCACGAAAAATCCGCCGTGACTGACGAACGCGATTTTTTCTTCGGGCTGGTTGGGTCGGTCGCCGTGACGTTGAATCAGCGCTGACAGAACCTGATCGGCGCGCGGTTGCCTTTCCTCATCATTTTCAAAAGGACGATTCCACCAACCTGATTCATCATAGCCGTCTGGTAGCTTCAATTCGGGATAATTTGCCTCAAAAAAAGAACGCGGCTTGCCCGGTAAACCAGTGAAGCGGTTTTCCTGCTCACGAACGTACATGCCGCCTTGCTCGTGAATCTCAACCCACGCGGTAAAAGGCACATTCCCCAAAGCGCGGACGGTCGGCGCGGCGGTGTGTACGGCGCGCTCCATTAAGCTCGTGTAGATTTGCGTCAACCCAAACCCAAATTGATTTTGATTATTCCAGTCTTCGGTATTTGTAACTAGCTGATTTTCTTTGAGATAGTCCGCCAAACATTCAGCCTGTTGAATTCCAATCTCGGTTAAAAATGGATCGGAATGTTCCGTATAATTTTTGTTCTCCGAATTTGCGTTATTGATGGATTGTCCGTGCCGAATAAAATACAACTGCATATTTAATAACCTTATATCTATAAATTTATAAATATCAATCCACAAAAGATGACAGCCACTTGCTTAAGCGACTGTCATCTTGAAGATTAATATGCTTTGCGTAGACCCTGATTTTCCCTAATCCCTTTTTACCTTCTAATCGTCGCTTCTCGTTCAGGACCAACCCCAATCCATTTCACAGGCGCGCCTGCCGCTTCTTCAATCATCTTCACATAATTTTGCGCGTTAAGCGGCAACTCTTCAAATGTTCTGGCTTGGCTAATATCTTCCCGCCAACCTGCCACAGTTTTATAAACCGGCTGGACTTGTTCCAGACCGTACGAATCAACGTCCGCATACCGAACGCGCTCACAACTCAATTCATAATGTGTACAAACTTGCAGTTCTTCCAGCCCGCTCAATACGTCCAGTTTGGTCAAACATAGCTCAGTTGTGCCGCTTAATTCAACGGCTGTGCGCACAATTTCTAAATCCAGCCAGCCTACTCTTCTAATTCTTCCGGTGGTTGCGGCGACCTCGCCAAACTGTTCATAGACTGCGCTTTTTGTGTCGGTTATTTCTGTCGGCAGGGGACCACTCCCTACTCGGGTAGTATAAGCCTTGGTCACGCCGACGATATTAGAGATATATCTCGGCGGAATTCCCAGCCCCGCCGAAGCCGCCGATGGAATCGTGGTGGATGCCGTCACAAAAGGATACGTTCCCCAATCAGTATCCAAAAAAGTCCCCATGGCTTGTTCTAGCAAAAAGTTCTTGCCGCTTTTCAAACCGTCCTGCACTAACGAAAATAATTCCTTAAGATACGGCTTGAGTTGCAAATAATATCCGCGATATTCATCTCGAATTTTTTCATAGCTCAAAGCTTCTCCGCCCAGCGCCACGATGATTTTATTTTTCACCTCCAACTGTAAAGCCAAGCGTTCCTCAAAAGCCTTGCTTGTGAAATCCGTCCAACGGATTCCGTTGTAGCTGACTTTATCCGCAAACACGGGACCAATTCCGCGCCGCGTTGTGCCGGTTGCGCCTGCGCCTTTCGCTTCTTCGTATAAGCCGTCTAAAACTTTATGATACGGCATAATGATATGCGAGCGCGGCGAAACCCATAAACGCCCGTCAACTTGCACATTTGCCGCGTTGAGCATTTTGATTTCGTCAATCAGCACTTGCGGGTCAATCACCACGCCGCCGCCGATCAACCCCATAGCGTTTTTAGCGAAAATTCCTGAAGGAACGAGATGAATCTTGAACGTCCCATATTCATTAATCACTGTATGCCCTGCGTTATTGCCGCCGTTAAAACGCGCCACGTAATCTGCGCGTTCAGCCAAATAGTCAACCGCTTTGCCTTTGCCTTCGTCGCCCCACTGCGAACCAATTACCGCTGTTACTGTCATGCCTGCTCCTCTGTGACTTTCGTATCTGTAGCGCTTACCAAGCGAAATCAGCGCCTCATTCTCAACCCGAAACTTGATTCTGTTTCAATGGACATTAGCGTCCGTTTATCCGTTTCCAAATCCGTTACCGCATTATAATTCCTGCGGTTTGATTTTGGAAAAATAGGAGTACCCATGAAAATTTTACAAAACACGGCGCTGACCTACGATGATGTCTTGCTCGTCCCGCAATATTCAAATATTGATTCGCGCCGTAAACTTTCGATCCAAACGAAACTCACCCCAGAGATTAGCCTGCAAATCCCAATTATTTCCGCAAATATGGATGTGGTCACCGAAAGCGAGATGGCAATTGCAATGGCGCGCGAAGGCGGGATCGGCATTATTCATCGTTTTCTTTCCATTGATGAGCAAGCGCGGCAAATTCAGCGCGTCAAGAAAGCCGAATCCTTTATCGTGGAAAATCCAATCACGATGACCGTCGCGCATAATGTGGGCGATATAAAAAAAATAGTGGATGAAACCGGCTCCGGCGGAATTTTGATCTTGGACGCTGAAGAGAAATTGGTCGGCATCGTCACCACCCGCGATTTGTTATTTGAATATGACGATCAAAAAATGATTACTGAATTGATGGCAAAAAATGTAGTGACTGCTTCTCCGGATATTTCGCTCAAAGAAGCCGAAAACTTATTGCACGAAAATCGCGTTGAAAAATTGCCTTTGGTTGATAGGCACGGCAAAGTAGCCGGCTTGGTCACGCTGAAAGATATTATGAAGATCACCAAATATCCTAAAGCCACCAAAGATTCTCGCGGGCGTTTAATGGTCGGCGCGGCAGTTGGCGTGCGCGATAAGGAAATGCGCCGCGTCGAAGCCGCCTTGCAAGCGGGCGCAGATTGCATCGTCGTAGATATCGCGCACGGCGATTCGCATCTTGAAGTTGAGATGATTCAAAATATTCGCAAGCGCCACCCTAAAACCCAAATCATTGGCGGGAATGTCGCCACTGCCGATGGCGTGAAAAGATTGATTGACGTAGGCGTTGATGCGGTGAAAGTAGGCGTAGGACCAGGCTCCATTTGCATCACGCGGCTGGTGGCAGGCTCGGGTGTGCCGCAGTTAACTGCTGTGATCGAATGCGCCGAAGCCGCTCGCGGCGCGAACATCCCAATCGTTGCGGATGGCGGCATTCGTCAGCCGGGGGATTTAGCCAAAGCGATAGCGGCGGGCGCGCAGACCGTGATGATCGGCTCCATGCTGGCTGGCACGGATGAAAGCCCGGGCATGATTATGACGCGCAAAGGACATCGTTATAAAGCCTCGCGCGGCATGGCTTCGCGTGAAGCGGCGATTGACCGTAACCGTAAAGAAGGCAACGACTTGACGCAAGAAGAAATTGACGAATATGTCGCTGAGGGCGTAGAAGCCGCTGTGCCGTATCGCGGTAAGACGCGCGAAGTGTTAACCCAATTGGTCGGCGGCTTGCAATCTGGTATGAGTTATAGCGGCGCGCATTCGATTGAGGAATTTCAGGAGAAGGCAATCTTTGTCCGCATGACCGGAGCAGGCTTACGGGAGTCTGGGGCGCACGATGTGGAATTGCTCGGTTAAGTCGCAAGTTTGCATTGAAATTAACAGGGTAAAATATCCGCATATTAGATAAGATGGTCTTGGAGGACTGCTTGCATGGATGAAGGTTTAATCATTGACGATAACCGCCAAACTGCGGATGCTTTACAACAAATGTTAGACGTTTTAGATTTGAAAGCGCGCGTGGCGTATGGCTCCAGCCCGGCGATGTCTATGCTGGGAAGCGTCGTGCCGCGCTTCATCTGTTTGGATATCAACATGCCCGGCGTGGACGGCACTGAAGTTTTAGCGTATCTTCGCCGCGAACCGCGCTTGATGAAAGTGCCGGTGATTGTGATTACATCAGACGATCAGCCGGAGACGCGCTCGCGCGTGATGAAAGGCGGAGCGACTGCGATGTTGATCAAGCCCGCCACGATTGATTTATTGGAAAATGCTCTGAGAAAAGCCGGAATATTGAGCTAGCTAAAAATGTAAAAAGCCGAACCATTTGGTTCGGCTTTTTTATATTAAGGCGCGGGCCAGGGAATCGTCGCTGGTTTTGAAAACCCGTGTTTTTCAACGGTGTAAAGCACGCCTTCGGACGGAACTGAACATCCCGCTTCATCTTTGACTGTATAACTTGTAGTGTATTGATCGGGATAGGAGAACGTCCACCACAAATATGCGCCGTTTTGGCAAACAAACGCGATGATTAAATAACCGCGATCTTTATCGCCGGTCATGTTGACTTGATCCCAACTAATCGTCACTTCGCCGCCGTTTCGTGTGGCGCGAACGTTGGGCGGCGGTCCATATTGGTTGTAGCCAATAGATTGTAAGTCAAGTTCTTCGTAATGCAGTGTGTTGACGTCGCCGGTTACATCTACAACGGACGGCGCGACCCAACAGTAATAATTTAATTTATCAAACTTAACATATAACCAGGCGCTATATTCAAAGCGTCCGCGCACTGTGCCGACATCGCCCGGGTATAGATCCGCCGCGTGTAAAAACGCCACAGAAGGTCCGTAACGGCAATGCGCCTGCTTGTTGACGGTTGCAGATGGAAATGAAAATGTGGGCGTAGGCGTAATGCTGGGCGTGAAAGTGATAGTGGGCGTGAGCGTAAGAGTCGAAGTGTAAGTCGCTTCTGGCGTGAGCGTGAAAGTTGGCGCGCTGGTTTCAGTGGGCGGCGGCAAAGGCGTGGGCGTTAACGTAACTTGAGTCGGCGCATTGCAAGCCAAAATTGCCAAAAGCATGGATAATGAAGCGAGGCGCAGTCTTTTCATTTGAAATTCTCCAGTAAAGCGATAAGGTTTACTCCCAGCGCTTCGTTTGCATAACCGCCTTCCATTATGACGGCGGTGGGGAGGTTGAGTTTAGAAATTCGTTCTCCGATTTTGGTAAAGCCGTTCTGACTCACTTGAAACGTCCCCAGCGGATCGCCGGCGAATGTATCCATGCCCACAGAAAGGACGAGATGGCTCGGCGCAAAATTGCGAATTAATTCAAGCGCTGAATCTAACGCGGCTAAATATTCAAGTTCGCTGGTGTTTTTAGGCAGTGGAAAATTTTGATGAAAGCCAAGCCCTGCGCCCGCGCCGGTTTCGTCCGCGAAGCCGATGTAATGGGGATATTCAAAATCGGGATCGCCGTGAATCGAAATGGTCAACACGTCATTGCGTTCATAAAAAATATCTTGCGTGCCGTTGCCGGCGTGATAATCAATATCTAATATGGCGACTTTGCCTTTTTGCGCCAACCAATTCGCCGCCACAGAAGCGTTGTTGATGAAGCAGTATCCGCCGGCGTAATCTTTACCGGCGTGATGACCGGGCGGGCGGCATAATGCAAATGCAGACTGTTGCTTCTCGAAAATAAAGTCGGCGCAACTTAATGCGCAATTTGCCGAAGCCAGCGCCGCTGAGTATGTGCCTGCAACGATGCAGGCGGATAAATCCATGATGTAGTAGCCGCCACGTCCATGCAAGGATGAAGTTGGGCGGGCTTTTCTTCTTAATGCAAAGGTAGCCGGCAAAAAAGCAAACTGCTCAGGCGTGGCGGAAATTGCAGGATCAGAAGCCAGCCATTCGGTCCAGCAAGCGGCGAGAAAGTCAATATAGCCTTGATCGTGTACGGCGAGAATCGGGTCCAACCCAAAATCATTTGGCGCGGTTAATTCCGCCCAATTTGTTTTCTGTAATTCGGTCAAGATCCGCTCGATGCGATCTGGGTTTTCATAATACGGCACGCGCTTGCCGCCGTCGAAAACTTCAAAGGGCGGGTAATGCTGATGATGCGCTGTAGAGTAAAATATTTTCATAGTAAGATAATTTTACCCGTAAGCGTCCAACAGGCGGAGGAATCATGGAATTACTTTCAGCTATTCATGGCAGACAAACAATCAGCAAGATGAAGACCGACGCAGTGCCGCGCGAATTGATCGAAAAGATTTTAAGCGCCGCGGCGCAAGCTCCAAATCATCATCAGGTGCGCCCGTGGCGCTTTGTGGTGATGACTGGAGACGGGCGCAAAAAATTAGGCGATGTGATGGCCGCCTCTTTCTTGGAACGGAATCCGGCTACGCCGCCCGAGGGTTTGGATAAAACTCGGGCATTGCCGCTCCGCGCCCCCGTAGTCATCGCCGTTGGCGCGGATCAGCCCAGCGAAGCGAGAATCGTCGAGACTGAAAATATTTCAGCGGCTTCGGCGGCGGCTTACATTATGGCGCTCTCGGCGCAAGCCTTCGGCTTGGGCGCGATCATCCGCACGGGAGATTGGGCGCGAGATGCGAAGGTCAAAGAGTTTTTAGGTTTCGCGCCAGATCAACACATTGTCGGTTTTTTATATCTTGGCTATCCGGAAGCGTTGCCTGCGCCCTATACCCGCCCAAGTTTTGAAGATCGCACAGTTTGGCTGGAACAGGGTTAATAACTCATCTTGTTACGCACTTTATTCGTACCGCAAGATGAATCTTGCAATACTGCGTAACATTAGATAATAACCGTCCCAAAGGCTTGCAACCTTTGGGACGGTTATTGTTTTTCGGCTTTTATAGCCTCGTTAGTTTTTCAGCCATTCCCCGCTTATTCCTTCATCTTTACATACAGAATACTGCTTCCGTCTAAATTCTGCGTGCGCATCTCAAAGCGCTCTTTCAAACTGCCCATCATCCGCGAGAGTTGTTTGTAGCCGTAGGTGCGCGGATCAAAACTTGGGTCCAGTTGATACAAAGCGTTACCCATGCCCGCCAAAGGCGCCCAGCCATCCTGACTGACCGCCATCTCAAACGCCTGAGTCAAAATTGGCATTGGGTCTAGCTCTTCTTTCTCTTTTTTATTTTTTGGTTGCGTCGTTTTCTTTTGTTGCGCGTTTTTCTTTTCAATCGCCAAGTTTTCCGTAAAGACAAACACGTCGCAAGCGTTCACAAAGGGTTTTGGCGTTTTCTTCTCGCCAATGCCCATCACAAAGATGCCGGTCTCCCGAATCCGCGTGGCGAGGCGCGTGTAATCGCTATCGCTAGAGACCAAGCAAAAACCGTCCACCACGCCTGAATGTAAAATATCCATCGCGTCAATGATCATGGCGCTATCGGTTGCGTTTTTTCCAATCGTATAGCGAAATTGTTGAATTGGTTGAAAAGCGTGAAAATTCAACGTATCTTTCCAAGAATTCATGTTCGCGGTTGTCCAATCGCCGTAAATGCGCCGCAAAGTCACTTGCCCGTGCCTGCCGGCTTCCACCAGCATTTGCGCCAACAACCCCGCTTGCGCGTTATCCCCGTCAATCAACATCGCAATGCGATTTCTACCAAATGATTTAATTTGTTCGTCTGCCATGCCAGCATTATACAGGATACTCCCGCAAAAAAACGGCGACACTTTTTCCCCATAACCAAACACAAAGAAGAGTGTTTTCCCTAATCCCTAACCTCCACTTCGGTTATACTCGCTCTGTTACCCAATTCGCCCTGAGGATGCTTATCAAAAATGAAAGAACGCTTTAAGCAGTGGTTTCCAATTCGGAGCGGAGAGTATGGTTTAGTCTTCACTCTCGGCTTCATTTTATTTGCAAATTACGCCGCCATGGGAATTACCAAAGTGGTTTCCGTCAGCGGTTTTTTGAGTCAAGTCAAAGATCATTACATCCTGCTTGTGTGGGCGGTGGATATGGTTCTGTTGGTTCTCGCCACCGGCATCCAATCTCTGATCGTAGATCGCTTTGACCGCGTGAAATTGTTAGCCGGCGTTCTGCTCGTTTTCTTTGCGCTGTATGCTATCTTGCCTTTCGCCTTTATTACAAAATTTATCCCGCTTTCAATTAGCTACACCTTGATTTATCTGCTCAACGATCAGCAGTGGCGCTTCTTCCCGGTCGTCTTTTGGATTCTCGTCAGCGATATCTACGACCCGGGGACTGGGCGGCGCGTCATGCCCGTCATTGGCATCTTCGCTTTCTTAGGGACGATTATCGGCTTGGGCATTGCCTCGCTCGATGCCAAGCTGATGTTTGGTCCCGTCAAATTATTGATTCTCAACGCCGCCATTTTCTTCCTCGCTTTCCTCCTCTGCCGCATCGGCTTACGCAAAATAAAAATTGGCATCGCCGCCGATACGCAGGTCTCCATGAAGGAATCGCTAAGTGAAGGCTGGGAGTTCATCAAGACTGTGCCGGCTTTCGCTTATTTAGCGTTGGGGATGTTAGCTACAGGTAGCGTAATGACCATCTTGTTATATGATACGCTCTCCGATGCCAAGTTAGACCTCGGCGCCGGCTTCCAATCCTTTTACGCAAACTACAACTTGATCATCGCTCTGGTCTCCATTTTTATTCAAAGCCTTTCAGCCGGAATTATCGAACGGATCGCGCTCAAGCGCAGTTTTTTTGTCCAACCCATTATGATGACGCTTTCAACGGTTCTGAATTTCATCATACCGGGCTACATCAGCAGCGCTTTTTCGCAGGGGATTTCTCGCGTCACCTACGACACCGTAGATTTATCTGCGCGAAAAGCATTTCAGGCGCTCGTGCCAAATGAAAAGCGCGGACGCGTGAGCATGTTCATTGATAGCTATCTGCCCTCGGCTGGCACCATCCTCGGCAGTTTAATCGCCTTTGGCATTATCTCCGCCGGAATTGCATTCGGCATCCCGCGCGGCGAATATAGCTTGGTATATCTTGGCGTAGGAATTTTGGTTGCGGGCTTGGCGATCTTTTCCGCGTTCAAAACTTATAAGACCTATGATCAAAGCCTGTTAAGTTGGCAATTAAAGCGCCGCACGCGCGCCGCGAGTGTTTTGGATCGCTTGAAGTTCGACGAGGACGACGATTAAATGCCCGCCCGTTTAGTGAAGCAGGTGGATCAAATTGCGATTTATGATTTGCTTGGCTCGGAAGATTCAGCGCGCATCGAGAAAATGCTTGGGTTGTATCAAAAGCTTTTTCCGCAGTACCAGCATTACATTCCAAGAATGCGGCGCCGCGCTAAATTTGGCAATGAACAACGCCCCGGGCATATCGTCCATTATTGGCTGGCGGAAGTCAATGGCGAAGCGGCTGGCATTCGTACCTTTCGTTATGTGCGCGGGCGGCATTGCGGCTTGGCGCATTCTTTAGCCGTTGACCCAAAGTTTAGAGCGGTGCGCGTGGAGCGTCAGCGCCTGGCGGTTTTTATGATTTATGAATGCCTCGCTCAAATCATTCGTGACGCTGAAACGTGCGGCGACTCACCAGTCTTGGGCATGGTCAACGAAGTAGAGCCGAGCGCCTTAATGGAGCATTACATTCGCAACGGTCTGATTCAATTGCCGGTAAAATATGTCGAACCGATCTTTCCGCCGGAAGCGCAAGGCCGAACTCGGCTGGAGGAGTTAGCCCTTACGCATTTTTCGCCAATGCACATGGGCTTTTTGCCTAACCCGCGCGCCGCGCTCAAAGATTATCCGCCTGAGACGATCGCTAATTTTGTCAAAGCTTTTTTGATTGATCATTACGGCTTGCCGGAAGATCACCCCGCTCTGCTTGGAGCGTTGAATTCAATTTCCGCTGGAGAGAGGAAGTAAGTAATTATGGCAGACAATACCACGCCCCAAAAAGGCAGATTTTTCAGCCTGCGTTTGAAAATCTGGCTTGGATTTACGTTAATTTTTATTCCTGTATTTATTGGTAGCTATATCTGGTTTTATAACTATACCCGCAACCGAATTTTTCAAATGATTACGGATAGTTTGTCCCAGACGGTGCATGGCGCGCTTGCCGGCATGGATGTGGAAGGCTTTGTTAAGCTTTATCAGGAAGAAAGCGCCAACAACCCCATGTGTCCGCCGAAGAAGCCGACAGCCGATACGCCCAAAAGCGAAAACGGCTATTATCCAGATAACCCTTTATATCTTGAACATGTAAGCTGGCTACATCTCGTTCAAGATACGCGCCTCAAAGAAGATATCTACGGCGAACCTTCCAAAGAAACCATTCGCTTGTATACCTACATCAAAGGTCCAGATGCAGGCGAAGTGATTGCTATTGGCAGTACCGGCTATTTTCGTAAAGTGCAGGGCGGTTTTCGTTTTTGCCAGCGCTACACGCCTTCATTGAATCCGGATGGAACGCCGTCCACGCTCATTTATGAAGGCCTGACCAAACGAGTGAACGCCTGGACGCCCTACACTGATTCTTACGGCTCATGGATCACAACCTACACGCCAATCAAAGACGAGAGCGGTCAGACGGTTGGCGCATTAGGCGTGGATATTTCCGCAAGCTATCTTGATCAAGTGAGCGCCGAGATTTTGCGAAACGGGGCATACGCCTTTATTGTCACTTTTATCATTATCTTTTTCCTCGTCTACTGGCTTTCGGGCTTTCTCACGCGCCCGATCATTGGGCTGGCGGGCGTGGCGAAGGAAATCGGCGAAGGCGATTACTCCCACGAGTGGCAGGAAGCGCAAGACGCGCAACGCAAAATGCGCGATGAAATTGACACGCTCACCAACGTCTTCAAAGTCATGGTGGATAAAGTCGCCGAGCGCGAAAAGAATCTGCGCGCCCGCGTTCAACAATTGGAAATCATGGTGGATAAAAGTAAATTAAAGAAACAGGTCAGCGAAATCGTCGAAAGCGATTTCTTCCAAGAATTGCAATCCAAAGTTCAAGGCATGCGCGATCGCTTTAGCGGAGAAGAGAACGATCAAGATAAAAATAAAAAATAGAATTATAAAAAAGGGCGGCTTTTGCCGCTCTTTTTTGATTGAGCTTAAATTATCTCAACCCGCTCCCATTTGCGGATTGAATTGACGCGGAAGATTTCTTCGCATTCTTTTAGCTCGTTGACCAAAACGCTTCTTTCTACAACCTGGCCTGTTTCTATCAAGTGAGCGCGGTACGTACCTGACAATAATCCGCAAGAGATCGGCGGCGTGAATAGCTGTCCATTCATTTTGACCGCTAGGTTGCCAATCGTGAACTCTGTCAACTCCTTTTTTTCGTTGAAGAGCAGGATATCGTCGAAGCCGGTCTCCGCCGGATATTTTTCTCGATTTGTAGTTTTGTGAAAATAGAAAACGTCAGCGGAGTTGATCGGCGCATCGGCAAGTTTCGCCGTAAGCGTTTTCTTTTCGTGAATAAACTCTTTGGTCTCGTAAGTCAGTTTACCTGCCGAACTGAGTAAGATGCGTAGGCGTTGCGGAGAGGCGAAGTTGACTTTTATTTCATTCAGCAGATTAATAAAAGCTCTTTCTGAAAATGGGAAGTTGAAATAACCGGCAGAATCAGCCATACGGGCGAGATGTTTATCGAGTAGAAAATATCCGTCGGACGGAGTCCACAGAAGGGTTTCCAGAAGCGAAAAATCCTGATAAGGCTTGGATAAAACGCGCGCTTTCAAAAGCGCTTCGTTATATTCGTCGCCGCTTTCCGAGTCCCAGACAACGCCGCCGCCGACGCCATACTCGGCAGTACGCTTTTTTTTGTCAATCAAAGCGGTGCGAATGGCTACGTTGAATTGCGCCTGGCGATTTGGAGCGATGAAGCCGATACTGCCGGTGTAAATTTTTCTTGGCGTCGTTTCGAGTTCTGCAATAATTTTCATGGCGCTAACTTTAGGCGCGCCGGTAATGGAAGCGCAGGGGAACAAGGCGCTGAAAATTTTTGTGAGGCTGGCATGAGTTCTGGCTTGCACGGTTGAAGTCAGTTGGAGTAACGTTGGGTAAGTTTCCACTTCAAATAATTTTGGCGCGTGCACACTGCCTATTTGGGCGATCTTTCCAATATCGTTACGAAGCATGTCCACGATCATTACGTTTTCGGCGCGATTCTTTTCTGAGTTTTTCAGCCAAGCGCTTTGTTCTTTATCTTCGGCTGTTGTGCGCCCGCGTTTGACTGTTCCTTTCATCGGGCGGCTGACGATGGTTTCTCCGTCTAGCTCAAAAAATAATTCCGGAGAAGCCGAACAGATTGCGTAATCTTCCATGTTTAAGTACGCGCCATATCTATTTTGACCGCGCGCCAAATGTAGAAAAAAATCCCATGCGGCGCTCGTGAATTCTGTTTGCAAACGCAGGGTGTAATTGATTTGATAAGTTCTCCCGCTTGCGATCTGTCCTTTTATTTTTTGAATGGATGTGTTGTATACTTCTTGTTCGTCAGCCGCCTGCCAATTATGGAATTCAAAAGGCTGTGTTGGCGCAGGTAGCTTTATTTTCTGCGGTTGTGCATATAAGCCAAACCAAAGCATAGGGAAGCGCTGCGAATCCAGCGTTTGTAAATTTGAGTCGAAGCCCCCAGCCGCTTCATAGCCGATAAATCCGGCGGCGTGCCAATTATTTTCGTTGACTAGATTCTCAACCGTTTGTAACCGTTCTTCAACTTCCGCTACATTTTTGGTTGTGACGATCTGGTAAGGCTCGGAAAAATACAGCCAATCTTCGCCATGTTTTAACAAAGCTTCGTTTATCCCAATCAACTTTTCCTCTTACGTTTAAGGAATTCTATGAAAAAAATCCTCTCTATTTTACCGCGTTGGCTTCCGGCGATTTTGATGATGACGGTCATTTTCCTGTTTTCGTCGCGCTCGTCAACTGAATTGCCAAATTTCCTAAGCTGGGATTACGTCGTCAAAAAAGCAAGCCACGCGATCGGCTATGGCTTGTTAGCGCTCTCCTTTTTTTACGCTTTGGGTTTTCAAGTTAAATATTTATGGCTGGCTTGGCTCTTGGCGATTTTATATTCCGCCACAGATGAACTGCATCAATCCTTTGTCCCCGGGCGACATTCCTCAATCTCTGATGTGCTGATCTTTGATAATATCGGCGCAATTGCCGCATTGTGGATTTACAAGCTTAGATATATTTGGAATTTACGCAAGACCGGCTAAAGCGGCGAAGATTAAAACCTGCGCTAGAAAATCAATTATTCCCCAAACTCAATTTCAAGTTCTTCGTCGTCTTTCCAATCGCCCATTTTTTCAAATTCAATTTCGCCGAACAATTCATTTTGCACGGCGGAAATATGATAGCGTTTGATCAATTCGAGCATCGCCAGAAACGTCACCACGATCTCAACGCGCGTGGCTTTATCGGTAATTAATCCGCTGAAGGTCATTTTTTGGATGTTCTTCATTGTTTTGGTGATGAAATCAATTTTTTCGCGGATGGTCACGCGCGGCGCAGAAAGCACAACTGCCAATGGCTTTCTACCCTTGCCTTTGGTAAAAGCGGATTCGGCGGCGGAGAGCAAGCCTTCTAAAGTCAGGTTAGAAAGATCGAGTTTAGCTTCCACTTTGGGCGGGGGAGCCACGCGCAAAAATGTATGCCAATTTTTTTCTTGCAGTTCGTCCATCCAAACCGCAATCTCTTTATAGCGTTTGTACAATATCAATTGCTCTACTAAAGAAACGCCGGGGTCTTCTTCGCCGGGTTCGCGTTCGGGCGGGCGCGGCAATAACGCTTCTGATTTAATTTGCACCAACTTTGCGGCGATCACGAGGAATGCGGAAATTTCATCAGGCTTCATTTGTTCAAGCCCGTGAATGTACGAAAGATACTGATCGGTCACTGTTGCCAGCGAGATAGAAGTAACGCTTAATTCTGCGCGTTCAATTAAGCTCAGTAAAAGGTCGAGCGGTCCCTCGTAATCCGGGATTTGAACCTTGTAGCCGCCGGTTTGATTGCCTAAAAAGCCGTCCATAGCGGGCGAATTATATCATCATGCAGGGGAAGATTTTCGCGTCGAATGAAAGGTATAATCACGGCATGTCAAAGTTAACGCATTTGGATCAGCAGGGCCGCGCCAGTATGGTGGATGTCGGCCACAAACCTGAGAGCGAGCGAATTGCAGTCGCGCGCGGCGAAGTTCACATGCAGAAAGCAACCTTTGACTTGATTCGAGCCGGGCAAATCAAGAAAGGCGATGTGCTGACCATTGCCCAAATTGCCGGTATCAGCGCCGCCAAACGGACCTCGGACCTGATTCCGTTATGTCATCCATTAGCGCTCTCGAAAATTGACGTGCAACTCGCGCTTGACGAAAATTTACCCGGCGTGCAAATTACCGCCACTGCGAAAATCATCGGCAAAACCGGCGTAGAGATGGAAGCCTTAACTGCCGTCTCCGTTGCGGCGCTGACAATTTACGATATGGCGAAAGCCTCCGAAAAAACGATGAAGATACAAAATATTCGGCTTGTGGAAAAGCGCGGCGGCGCAAGCGGCATTATTGTGAATGAGTGAGCGGATAAAGATGAATAAGGTCAAAATTTTATTCTTTGCCACAATTAAAGATCGCGCTGGTCAAAAATCTTTGGAGCTAGATATTCCAAGTCAAACGACCGTGTTGGCTTTGAAAGAAAAACTCGGAGTAGAATTTCCGAACTTGAAAGATTCGCTGAAGTCGGTTTTAATTTCAATTAATCAAGAATATTCTTTTGACGATGCGGTCATTCCGCAGGGCGCAGAAATCGCCTTGTTTCCGCCCGTTAGCGGCGGTTAACTTTCAACCTGCAACCTTATACCCTATGCAACACTTCCCAACTATTTTTTCAATTACAGAATCTGAGATTGACTTAAATGATCTGCTGGCTAAGATCACCCTGCCTAGCGCCGGCGCGGCGGCAATTTTTACCGGCATGGTGCGCGGCGTCACTGCGCGCGATAATCCGCATGAAACGGAATATCTGGAATATGAGGCTTATATCCCGATGGCGGAAGCGAAGATGAGACAGGTGGCGGATGAAATCCGCGAACGCTGGAGCGTTGTTGAAGGGATTGCGATTGTGCAAAGGATTGGTAAACTGTACCCGCAAACGCCGACGGTCTTAATTGCTTGCACGGCGGCGCACCGCGATACCGGCGTGTTTGAAGCGGCGCGCTATGGCATTGACCGCTTGAAGGAGATTGTGCCGGTTTGGAAGAAGGAAGTTGGTCCCAACGGCGAGGAGTGGATCGAAGGGACGCATATTCCTAAAGCGGGCGAATAGGTAGAAAAAGTAAAAGCGTAGCGAATGTCATTGCGCGGAAGCAAGCTTCGGTTAAGAGAGCAGCGCGGTTTTTGCGTCACGGAAACGCGGGCTTGGGGTTTTAGGTAACACATCGTTTGACTGAGAAACTATCAACATTACTTTGGAGGAAGAATGCAAGAACGGATTGTGATTACGGGCATGGGGACAGTGAACCCTTTGGGCTTGAATGTGAATGAGAGTTGGCAGAATGTGAGCGCTGGCAAAACGGGCGTGGGACCGATTACGGTTTTTGATTCTCATGCGAGCGGTTTGCAGGTGCATATTGCGGCGGAGGTTAAGAATTTTGCGCCTGAAAATTATATGGATGCGAAAGAAGCTCGCCGCCGCGATCGGTTTGAACAGTTTGCGGTTGCCGCGGCGCGCGAGGCTTTGCAGAATTCCGGTTTGGAAATTACCGAGGCGAACGCAGGCAAAATTGGCGTGATTATCTCTTCGGCAATCGGCGGTTTGACTTCTTTACAAGAATCGATCATTACAAATCATGAAGTAGGTCCGCGTAAGGTTAGCCCTTTTTTTATTCCCATGTTAATGGCGAACGGCGGGGCTGGGATGACGGCGATTGAGTTTGGGGTTAAGGGACCATGTTTCTCGGTGGCTTCGGCGTGCGCTTCCGGCGCGGATGGCATTGGCACGGCGCTGATGATGTTGCGTTCGGGGATGATTGACGCGGCTTTTGCCGGCGCGGCAGAATGTACTTTGACTTCAACCGGCGTGGCGGCATTTGACCGCGTGGGCGCAACTTCTCGAAGAAGCGATTTCACGCCGCAACCTTTTGATAAAGAGCGCGACGGTTTGGTTATGGGCGAAGGCGCGGCAGTTTTCATTTTAGAAAGAGAAACTCATGCTAAGAAGCGCGGCGCGGCTATTTACGCCGAGTTGGCTGGATACGGCGCAACTGCGGATGCGTATCATGTGACTGCTCCGCATGAGAATGGCGCGGGCGGGGCGGCGGCGATTCGGATGGCGCTCAATTCTGCGCAGGCAAACCCCGATGAAGTTGGCTATATCAACGCGCATGGAACTGGCACGTTGCTCAACGACCAATCTGAAACGCGCGCGATCAAAGCCGCGTTTGGCGATTTGGCGTATAAAATTCCGATCTCCTCCACAAAGTCTATGACTGGCCACATGATGGGCGCGACCGGCGCATTAGAGATTATCTTTTGCGTCAAAGCTCTGCACGAAGGGATTTTGCCCCCTACGATCAATTACCGTACTCCCGATCCTGAATGTGATTTGGATTACATCCCGAATAAGGCGCGCGAAGCGAAGATCAATCTCGCCATTAGCAACGCTTTTGGTTTTGGCGGTCACAACGCGGTGCTGGCGGTTAGGAAGTATTCGTAGGGGGATCGGCGTAGTTTCTCAAAGATAAGCGCCTCGGATGTTGTCATCTGAGGCGCTCATCTGGCTGGCGTGGACTTATGGCTGGGAGACTTCAAAATAGTCAAACTGCCCAACTACATCATTAGCGGCACGAACATTACTGACGCCAATACCAACCTTTTTGAACTGGAAGAAATTACCAAAGCGTCCTAATCTTTGCCAGTTATCTAATTCAGTCGCATAGTACCCGCTAATGGTGTTGTCTTGACTTTCCAAACGTAGATAGACATCCTCGGCTTCAGTTGCAACATTGTAATTGCCAGTTTCGCCGGCAATTTTATAATCCATGTAGAAACCATTCCCGCCAGTTGCGCAGGGACTGCAATATCCCCGATTGATGGTGATGTAATTTTCAGCGTCTTCATAGATGAAAATAGCGGCTTGCTGAAAATTCTCGAATGGCTTTGTTTTCAAATGAACGGTGATGATGAAATCGCCCGACGGCAATGGATACCACAAAAGATTACTTTGCCTATTTTCCCCAAGCAAAGCGTCATGCTCTCCAATGATTTGCAACCATCCATCATTGGTAAACGTCCATTTGGCGGGATTTTCATTCTCCCATTCCCAGCCAGGCTGAAGTTCTCCATTGAAATCATCGCGGAAAAGGACGCCTGCGGGCAAAGGAGTGTTAGCTGGCTTTGGCGTTTCGGTTGGTAAGGCTGTGTTTTTTGGAATGGCTGTATCTGTTGATTGAGAAACGCTTGTTGGTTGTTCTATTGCCGGTTCAGTGACAGGAGGTTGGGCAATCTGACATGCCGACAAAAGCACGGCGTATATAACAAAAACTAGAAATACAAATTTGGTTTTCATCTGCCTTCTCCTTCGTAAATCAAATTGTTTTTATGCTGGTTTCGGATTTTCGTTACAGTCAGCCAACGGCTTGCGCTAGCGGCGGACATGGGCGGGCGTGGATAAATGCCTGAAAATGCCGCACGCCGCCGAAAGCGGCAGTCCCACACGTCAGGTGCGCGCTTTGTTAGGCGGCGTTTTGTTTTACGAGAACCTTGCTCTGCTTTCACGAATTGCGTCAAGAATATCAACTTTAGTGATTGGAAGTTTTACGCTTCGCACATCAAAGGGCGAAGTTTTTGGAGGTTGTTCAGGATGAATAATAAAGACTCGACCATCACGGCTCCTCAACCTAACTTGCCCTTCCATTAATGCGCTCTCTAATAAAGTTGAAAGTCTTTCACGCGCTTCAGAATAAGAGTAAGTAGTCATAGTCATGCCTCTAATAAATGTCGAATGTCTATACTGCTTATGTAAAAAAGCCCCAGTAAATAAAAACGAAAATCAAGAGGAGCACGTATAGCGCAAATGCTATGGGGATAACAGACGCCATTCCAAGAAATATTAGGAAACGCCGCTTGAAAAGCATAAGAGCCATTATGGCTCCGTTAATAAATATTCCAAAAAGGCAGAGACTGTTCAAGATGAAAGAGCCAAATGGAAGTTGGCGGTATTCCGTTTTATATAATAGAAAATTATAATTCTCATTCACATAATCCAAATTCATTATATAGGATCCGAGCTTCCATAAAATGAAATTTAATATCAAAGATAGTCCCATGCCTAGCCAGAAATCACCTTTTTTAGGACCTGGATGACTGGTTGTGAGTTTTTCCCGAACTTCCGCACTATCGCTTCCCATGATTTTTATCCTGTAATATCTTAATAAAGTCTGAGATTTCGGACATAATCTATTCTCCTCTGATGAATGAATAATATAGGGTGGTTATCAAGCGCCTGACGGTTTGCGTTACCTGCGGGTGGAGATAAAACTTCGAGAGCGGGGCTGCCGCTGAAAGCGGCAGTCCCGCTCTCGAGTGCGCGCTTTGTTAGCCCACCCCCGCTACAACCTTTTTGTGATTATAGGCAAGAACGTTTCTTAAGGCAAATAAATTTATGGGTACAAAGACCAAACACGCGCACTTGTAATTTCACAGCGCGTTCCAAAATCTCGATTGATTCCAGAGATAATACCGTAGCCAAAAACGCCTTTAAGCGGCTTATCTTTAGAAAGGGTATATTCACCAATGAATTTACCATTCACATAGACGTAAGCATGATAATCGTAAACAACGAGAGAAAAATCGGCTTCTGCTGGATTGCCGAAATTTAATTTTCCAGTTCCACGAGTTTTTCCAAGTTCAAAATAATTCTTTGGCGTAGACGATGAGAAAAATATTCTTGACTTATCAAGAAAAACAGCATAGTCGCTTGTGTCGTCTTGTTGGGCAAAGAGAATTCCACAACCAGAAATTTCTGATGTTGAGCCTGCTGTCTCCCATTCTACATGCCCCATAAAAACAAAATCTTCAAGTTCAATATCTGTTGGAAATGATTGATACCATCCCATTTGTGCAAATGTTTCCTTGAAATCTTCAAGTTCAATATATTCGCCGTCTGTATTTGGAATATGTCCTTCATCTACAAATTCTTGAACTTGCGCGAGAGTTTCTTCATATAAAGGGTCTTCTGTTGGAGCAGGGCTGGCGGTAGGTGTGGATGTTCTTGTCGGAACTGGCGGATTAGTTGGGACAGCGGTATTAGTTGGTAGAACTAGGGCATTGGCTGGAACAGGTGTGCCTGCATCTCCAGAAGATGTATTTGCGCCATTACATGCCAACGCAGGCAAGGCAACAAACGCAACAAACAAAACTTTTGCAAAGCTGTTATTGAATTTCATATTTTCTCCTTGTGCAAAATATTTTGAAATTCCCTGCTTTCTTTTGCAAGAAAGGGGCTAGCGGTTTGCGTTACTTGCGGGTGGGCGGGCGTGGAAAATGCTTGAAAATGGCGCACGCCGCGAAGCGGCAGTCCCCAGCGTCAGGTGCGCGCTTTGTTCGGCGGCTTTGTGCAGGTGTTGTAGTTTCAAGTTTCCCATTTTAATAAGCTCAACCAACTCGACTTGCTCTCAGATATTTTTCCAGATTGTCCATTGATAAACATGTGGAAAACATCATTTGAAGTTTTTCGATTGATAACCCATACAGGAAGAAGAATCAATTTATAGGTTTTATCAAAAATAAGCACATCATCTTGAAGCATATCTGACTCTAGCATAAATAAACTTCGGTGCATAGCTCTCTTAAAAGCAATATCTCGCATGATTTTACGAGACACGATAGCGGCGTCTTCAAGCGCCATTTGATAATTTTCGGCTTGCCAGCCAGCCAGAATCTCGGGGCGATATTCAAGGATTGGTTTCAGGTCAAAAGGAAAAATTGAAGTAATTGAATCATGCGGCACACTTCGAGCGGCATATACCAATAAATCGTCAATGTCACATTCAAACCAACTCTTTTCGCGGGGCCACTCTCCTTTTAATATTACCCGCTCTTGTGGTGAGTAAATAGCAGGTGAGACTCGACGCCCTAATGCACAAAAAATCTGTACCGTTCCATCAAACGTCCAGAAAGGCAGATATATAGACGAGAGCGTAACTTCATTCGTATTGATAAGTTGTAAGAGTTTTTTTGTTTGAATATTCCACTGCTTGGCAATAATTTCTATCACATCATCTCTGTGATATTGAAATGGAGCAATGCCAGTGGGAGAAACTAGGTTAGGAGTAGCAGATTGGATAGTTATCATATCCGAATTGCAAAACGGACATTTGATTGTCGCTTGACTGGGCGGGTGAGATGTTTTTGCTCCACAAGCATTGCAGATAGATTGAGTCTCGATAAATGCCCAGTTGCTTGAATCATTCTGAATGGATGTAGTCAAAGGAGATTCACGGTTAGATGCTTTTTCTAATTTAAAGGACTCTACTTTGCCACAGTATTCACATTGCATACCTGAAATATCGGGGTCAAATCTTTGTTTACCGCCACAATATGGGCAAGTGAATATCGCAGATTTTGATGTTTTTCTAGTTGTATCATTCTCTGCTTGATTTAATCGGTCAAGTAAAACACTGGCGGCAAGGGTGTCGGGATTAACTTTTAGCGCTTCTTGTAAATATTTTCGCTTTGCTTCAAGCGTTTCAGACGCTGTCGCCAGCCATAACCAAACACGCGGATTGGAAGGCTCAATTTTTGCAGCAAGGCTTAGAAACTTCATTGCTTCTTTGTATCGCTCTGTTCGTGCTGCAATAATTCCTCGACCTAGAATTTCGTAAAAATCATATATCATATTTGTTTGATTATAGCTTGTGCTTCATACACCGCCGAACGGTTTGTGTTACTGGCGGGTGGGTGGGTGGGTGGGCGTGAAAAATGTTTGAGAGCAGAAAAAACTCAAAGCGACGAAACTGCTTGTAAATTGGCAGAATCCCCACCCGTCCAGGCAAGCTGTGTTAGCCACCTGCCTGTTTAGCGAGACTCACTTCTGAAACGCTTGATACGATTTTGAATATCAGAGACAACGTTTTTGATTTCTTCAAAATCTGTTTCGTTTACATACTTTGAAATTTCAGTGAGTAAAGCCGCTGGATCTGGCTGGTAATAATGAAACAAAGTAGCAATATCGTTTTCGTAAATACCAACTCTTGCAAAATTACCCTGCCGATATAAAGAGGGTAAGGCATATAGTTTTAGAAGCAATAGACCCTCAACAGTCGCCAAAGGTATATTTCGGTCAAGAAATATTTGAACCTGTGAATACTCTTTGTGAACTTTCTTGAAAAGCGGATTTTGAGTCAGTAAAAGGTCAATTTGTAATTCGCCATAGTTTGCACGGGCGAAATACATATCTTGACTTGTAATTTTGAGTTCAGGCAGTTTATCTAAAGACGAAACCGCCATTAGCAAATCTAAATCTTGAGTATTTCTTCCTTCAACATAATGAAGAATGGCGATGCCCCCGGCAAGAACGTAATCAATTTTACGTTTTTCTAAAACAGCGAAAAAATCTTGAACAGATTGAATTAAAGAATCAGAATTCATCGTGCCACCTAGCCAGTTTTTGACATTGAATATAACGGCGTTACGAATAACATCACCGATTTGAACGCTACTTTGAATAGTCATTTCATTTATCCTATGGCAAGTGTAGCATAAAATTGACACTGATTTGGAAAGGAGTGGCTAACGGTTTGTGTTACTGGCGGGTGGGTGGGCGTGGAAAATGTCTGGGAGCAGAAAAAGCTCAGAGTGAGGAAACTGCTTGTAAACCGCGCAGAATCCCCACCCGTCCAGTGCACGCTTTGTTGGGCTGTTTTTGTTTTGCAAAACTCTTTGCCTGTCTAAAACTACTCAATCAAGATTACGGATTTCTGTCATCAAGTAAATGCCTTCAGTGATTTGCTTTACTCGCCGTTCCGATAATGTGCCAATAAATTCTCCCAACTGCGTTTTATCTACCGTAAAAATTTGGGAAACTAAAACCACACTTTGTTTTGATAAATTTGCTTCGCCTTTTTCAAGAAGTACATTTCCTGGGGCTTCGGCTCTTTTTATATTTGAAGTTAAGGCGCAGACAATTACGGTGTTAATTCTGCTGGCATTGAAAACATTATTTTGAACGACAACGTGAGGATGGCTGTAACCTGGCTCTGACCCTGTTGGCTCATCCAACTCTATCCAGTAAATATCGCCTTGATTAATTACCATTTGTCCCTCACAACTTTGCGATGGTGTTTGCGCATTTTGGAGAGACGAACTTTATCGCTGGCATCGGGCTCGTCAGAATATGCTTTATTGATTTCCTGCAACAAAATCTGATTTTGATGATTTTTGACAAATGTTTCAATAGCAAGTCCAAACAACTCACTTCTGGAAACATTTAATTCTTGCGCCAGACTTTCAGCCTGCTCGAATAAAGATTTATGAATTGAGATAGCCGTTTTAACTGTAGTAGCCATTGGTTATACCTTTCTATTTCTTGCAGTATAACCATGCTTTTACTTGAAGTCAATTGCCAATTGTGCCAAGTACAGCCCAACGGTTTGCGTTACTTGCGGGTGGGCGGGCGTGGATAAAACTCCGAGAGCAGGATTCTGTTCGGGTGTAGAAAATGCCCGAAAATGGCGCAGAGTCCCACCCGTCAAGTGCACGCTTTGTTAGCCCCGCTTTTGGGGATTAAGGTATTGTCCATCCAAGAACTCGAAGAGGAATACCTGTTTTTTCTACTAGCAAACGATTGTCTAAGGTTGTAGGGTTAATTACCCATATTTTATCGTTAATAGATAGAGCAAAATATTTGCTGTCTGGAGACCATGTTATCGAATGTTGGTCTTTCGGATTAATTTGCTGGCAGATTTGATAACCAATATTTTTTTCAAGGTCAACTAAGAATAGCCAACTCGGATTAATGCTAGAATCTATTTGCTTGGTTTCGGAAGTGAGGACATTGAGAATAATCCAACGGTTATTTGGTGACCAATTTTGTCCGCCAAAGTTAATATCATAAATTAATGTATAAGGATATATGGAATGAAAGTTTGTGATTTGCACAGGTTCTTTGCCAATTTCTACTCCAAATAATTCCTGTTGCCATCCATCATACCCTTCACCAGATAGGCTTGAGATAGAAAGAATATGCGTCCCTTGTGGATTGAGCAAATATCCATACCATGATGGTCTAATTTGATAGAGGATGTCTTTATAGCGTGTAATTTCGGTATTCGTTTTCATATCATAGACCACAAGGCGCGGACCTTCGTAGTTTTGATACCAAACATAAGTCAAAACTCCATTGCTAGCTATTTTGGGCGCAGGTTCACTTGACATGCTTCTATCTCTGATTGTATTTTCTTGAATAGCACCTGTAATCAAGTCAGTAGTAATTACTGTGATTGTGCCTTTTTCAAAATCCCAATCTGTCCCCAATAGATTGCTTTCTGTAAGAATGGGTGAATAATGTAGTCGTTTGATTAGCGAAGTACTATAGATACGATTATTTAGGGTGTAGATTTGAGCGTCAAGAATATCTGTTCCACTTTGATACCCATAGAATATAGCGTTCTCTCCATTAGATGAAATAAACATACTGCTGGAGTCTGTAGTCAATAGACCAGTATCTTGCAGGTCGTTACCTTGCCAACGTAGTCCAAACTCTCCAGTGTGTAAAATATTATCTTCGTCATACCATACAGTTCCAGATATATTAACATCCTTGTTGTTTACTAAAGAGACACAGGAATTTTTTATCTGAAAAGATTTGGCATCTTCTGTAAAAAGTTTAGTTTTTTCTGAACACGCAAACAGAGAAAGGGCTAAAATAGTAATTGATAAAAATTTGACCTTTATTATTTTTTTCATTTTATCCTCTTATATATCTAGTAGCACTGTGATGTGTCGGCGATGGTCATGTCAGGCGATACCAGCCCCCAGCTAGGGCATACTTGTTGTAGTTCATTGATCGATAAAACCCAAAAATTATTCCCGCCAGAGACTACTTGATTAGGTCCCCGTCCAAGTTTAGCAATTAAGAGTTGTTCCCATTGGCTTGAAACATTTGCAAAGTGAAAAGGTAAATCTTCATTGCCTGTCGATAAATCTCCTGATAGCCCTATTTGTTGCAGATACGCGGCATTTCCTCCTGTAAGAGCATTGGTTGTATCAATAATATTTTGTGCAGGAGGCAGGCTGACATTTCCCGCTTGCACTCCTGACTCGCGCCAAGCATGATAATAGGCAAGGAATTCCAGTAATTTAGAAGTGTTTCCATTGCAGTCGGGGGCTGTGCCGCAGTAGTAAATATAACGCGCTGCTACTGCTTGTTGCCCGTATGGGCTGCTTGCTACTTCTCCTTGCATGACCAAATTTATTACATCTGGCATGGATAAATTTCTGTCCGCAAGCCGCCAGCTATTTGGGTAGAGCGGAGAGTTTGGATTACCAAATACATTAAGCGCTCCCCATGCTTGCTGAAATTCGTTTTGAGTTGGTCGTTCATTTTGCAGAATGTTTGCCAAGACCCCAGAAATGGTAGGCGGAATATTTACTGGAATTATTAAAGTTTGACCAGCAAAAAGATTATTATTAGTCATACCGTTGGCTAGCATAATCTCTTGTTCGGTCAATCCAAACAAAGACGCGAAATATGAAAGCGAGTCGCCAGACTGAACTGTAATTGTGTATGGGGCAGGCATCGCTGTTGCTGTCGGCATAGGAGTAGGAGTGAAAGCCATAACCGTTTGGGTAGATGCGGCGGCAACAGTTTGAGTTGCCCCTGCAAAAACCGTACTTACGGCTTGTGTCTGAATATAGGCAACTGTTGGATTTGCGGGAGACGTTGGCGTACAGGGTGGAGTAGGCGTTGGAACACAATCTTTTATGGTCAATGCCAACGTGCCGAGTGTAACGGTCAAACCGAGTTTTGCTAAAACGCTTGACCACGTTTGTTTAGCGGGTGCGGCAAGTTTCCCGCCCCCGCCGCCCAGCGGAACGGGGAAGGGATAGAACTTCTTTTCCCACACCGTTTCCCAAACCGTGATTTCCTTTGTTACCCATTCACGCACCCACTCGGTTTTCTCCACCCACTCGCGAACAGTCTCGGAAATTTGTTTGGCGATGTAATTCCATCCATCCTGAATCCGCTCTACCACTTGCCGCACAATCTTTTCAGCCCAGGTTTTCAAGGTGTAAATGGTTTTCGCTACCCAAGTAATAAAGGGTTTCAGAACGTTTTTCCAGATAAAGCCAATGACTTTGTCCAACCAGCCCAACAGTGGGACTTTTTCCGTCACCCACTTATAAACCGTTTGAGCCACTTGAATTACGTTTTTGACCCATTCCGAATGGGTAATGTATTCAATCACCTGCCTGACGCGCTGAACAAAACGCGCCACTGCTTCAACAATCGTTTTCCAAATAACGCGAGCGACTTGAACCAGCGTGCGGACAAGATGCGTTACCCACTCGCCAACAGTAGTCGTATGCGACACACGACGGGGAGTAGGCACAGTGATACCGAAAGGGCTGATGGATAAATCGCCAAGAGTCAACGAAGCGGTATCAAGATTCCTCAAAAATGAACTAAGCAAAGCTAATCCCGCGCCGATGCTTATGCCCGCAAAAATAGCTCCCCAAGGAATATCTGAACTAGCGGTAGGCGAGCAGGCGAGCGCTTCAGTGGGGAGGATGGCGCTAGATAAAGTTGGAATAGATGTAAAAACAAGGAGCAGGCGTTGAAGTTTTTGAAATTATCGTCGGGATGATCTGTGTTAAAGATAACCGAGTAATGGTTGGAAGTGGCGTTGCGGATGGAAGAACAAAGGGAATGAGCGGCGGATTCCCAGCCTGCCCGCCACCCGACAATGGAGGTATAGCAGTATTCGTTGAAACGGGCGGGCTGGGCGTATCTGACGGTGTAACCCCAGGTGGTAGCGTTTGACTTGGCGTGCTTGTCAAGGTTGAAGTTGGAGTATCGGACATCGTCCCTGTAAGGGAAGGTGTAACCCCAGGCGCGAGTGTCTCTGTTGCAGTAGGCGTGAAGGTTTCAGTGGGAATAGAGGTAAAAGTACTGGTTGACGGAATAAAAACATAATTCGCATCCACCGAACGGAAATACACATTCCCACCCGAAGCCGAAACAGACCATGAAGTACAGCCAGAAGGAACAGAAAGCGGAAAACTATTGAAGCCTGCTGTCGCTCCGCCAATCCCCATAAAAACAGAATACGATGAAGAACAAGCCTGAATAGTTGCCGTACCAAACCCGCCTGCATTTGAATAAGCCAGCATGACTTCAAAATAAGAAACATCCCCTGCCAATACCCCGCTGACTGTCCCGCCATTTTGAATCTGGGTTACATTCTCAGCACAAGTACTTGGGCAAAGCGCGTCACGATGATTGAGGTTTACGTAATTGACTCCGCCACTCCAATCAATATATCCTGAATCATGTCCTTCATCTAATGTGCGACCCTCGGGTAAAGCAATAGCAAACAATGGAGCAAATGCAGAAAGCAATAACACCACCAACAACCCAGCCAAAACACCTTTTATTTTCATAACGCCACCTTGTTACGATGAAATGATGTAACTTACACGAGCGGGCTAACGGTGTGCGTTACTTGCGGGTGGGCGGGCGTGGACAATGTCTGAGAGCAGAAAAAACTCAAAGCGAGGAAACTGCTTGAAAAGGCGAGAATCCCCACCCGTCCAGTGCACGCTTTGTTCGGCGGCTCTTGACCTTAAGGCTCTTAAGCTAGTTGCCTAAATACTTCAGGTTTTTGTTCTGCAATCCGTAACAATGCCACAGCGGGTCCGCTCGGCTTGCGCCTGCCTTGTTCCCAATCTTGAATCGTGCGTAAACTTACGCCCATCATGCCAGCAAAAGCAGATTGCGACAACTTTAATTTAGCACGAATGATTTGCGGCGGAGCAGGGTCTTTCATGACGTGAACCCGCAAAACTTTCTTGCCAGCTTTGTGCGCCTTCACTTCACGAATTCCATCGAGAATTTCTTGACCAATATCACGCTTAGACATTTCCAATTTCCTTTGCAATTTGGCGGAGAACGTGAGCGGGGATATTTTCTACTTCGTTCTTGCTGTAAATTGTTAAAAGCCAGATTTCGTCCTCTTGCTTTTTGAAGTAGTAAATCACACGTACGCCGCCACTTTTACCTTTACCTGACATTGCCCAACGAACTTTCCGAACTCCGCCAGAGCCAGGGACGACTTTGCCCGATTCTGGGTATTGAAGCAAGAAACCCTGAAGTCCGATATATTCGTCTTCGGAGAGATAATCGTAAAGATGCTTGGTAAAGGCGGTCGCTTCAATGAATTCCATAAAGCCATTATACGGCTAAGCCGTATTGAGCACAAGACCCCAATTTCAATACATTCAAAGCCACAATATTTTGCAAGTCAGCCGCCGAACGGTTTGCGTTACTGGCGGGTGGGTGGGCGTAGAAAAAGTCTGGGAGGAGGACGAACTCGAAGCGAGGAAACTGCTTGAAAAGGCGAGAATCCCCACCCGTCCAGTGCACGCTTTGTTGGGCAGGTGTGGGTTGTGCAAGACTTTTTGCCTGAAAACCAGAACCACGCCTTTTGTGACTTGATTTTACACGCGCCGCAATTTTTTACAAGCCCGACTTTGCCGTTGAAAACGAAACTGACTTACCAAAACACCAGAGCCGAGGATTTGCAGAACCTTTGCTAAAAACTAACCTTACCAAAAAGTGGCTTTGCCAGAAAAAAATGAGACTGACAAAAAAGCCCGAACCAAACTTGTGTTTCGACAAGCTCAACAACCGCCGAAACTTTTGCTGAAAAAAATGTAGCCGATTTTAGAAACTTGACTTTGCCAAAAGAAGCGCAAGCCATGAAAAACGGATTTTGCCAAACGAAACCGCTTGCGTGCCAAAACTTTGCCCGAAAACCATGATGTTTCGACAAGCTCAACAACCGAGCCGATTTTTAGAGCCTGACAAAACCGAAGATGAAGTTATGCGAGAAAAAGACAAACGCCAATTATTGAGAGACCCAAACTTGGAAAACTGCCACCGCTAAAAATGCCAAACTTTACCGAGCCAGAAATGTTGCTAAAAGCCCTGAACTTGATTTTGAAGACTCGATGAGCTGATTTTAGAGACAAGATAATTTTGGAAACTACCCAAAAAGATTTAACGAAGCACCTGCCCAACGGTTTGCGTTACCTGCGCTGGGGCGGGGACGGCAAAGCCGTCCAACCAGAAAAATGCTAAGGCGTGAAAAATGCTTGGGATGTGCGCAGAATCCCCAGCGTCAGGTGCACGCTTTGTTAGCCACCTACCTGCTGATTAGATAGTTTTTGTTGGTGTTGCATATAGCCTTCAATGATTTGATTGATCTTCTTTCTTACTCCAATAGGTTCGATAATTGCTCTAAAACTTCCCTTTGTTCCACCTGTGCCAGTTACGGTAACAGTTCCAAAATTTAATAATCTATCGAGTACATTTTGATGTACTGATACGCTTTCAATTTTAGGTAGGAGCATTTCGCGAGTATGTCTGCGGATAAATCCTGTCTTAGCAATGACACGACGATTAGTAACCGCAAATTCTGTTGCGAACATTATGATTACCGCTTGTAAGCCAAGCAATATTGAGTAGATAAACAGAAAACCCGAAAAACAAAGTAGCGCAACTCCAATCAGATTGCCAGCAGAAATTTGCGGAGGTGGTGAACCCGCTTTACTAACTATTGCCGCATTGCTTAAGCCGTAAACAAAAAGCGTAATTGTCACAACAAGTAGAACAATAGAAGGCAAAAAAACTGCAGGATGAACATGAGCGGTAAAAAGAACTTTTTCGTTGGGCATTAAGTTGTCTTTGACGTAACTCATTTATCCAATTCTCCTATGATTTTTCCTTTGCCCCCTTTAGAACAGGACAAAGTTTTGACGACTTCTTGTTTTGGAAAGAAGTGGCTAACGGCTAGCGTTAGCGGCACGGCGGAACATAAGACGATATGAGAAAACAAAGCGACTATACTCAAAACCTATTCGGTGTGCAATCGGCGAAGCCGTGTCCGTTGCACGCCGTGTTAGTCGTGGGGGATAAGTAGTCATCATGTCACTATTGTATCAAGCCCTAAACATGGGTGGAAAGCTACGGGAAGACGAAAGGGAGCGCGGGAAGCGAGAGGGTCACGACTTGGGTCGGGATACTCGCAACGCGCCCTTGTCTACCTGCCATAACTCACCGCAAATAGAATACAGAGAAGGGGCAAGCCTGCTAACCGTGAGGCGAAAACAGGTAAAAACGGGGGGAACACAAGAGGGTAGGGGAGAGGTTGCCAAGCGGGGGAAGATAAACGGCTTCTCTAACAAGTCTAAAAATCGCCTAATGCGGACATTGGCGGGGATAAAGAAAACCGAACTGCCGTGCTTCGTAACTCTAACCTACCCTGCTGTCTATTCGGACAATCCCAAAGATTGGAAGAATGACCTAGACAAGTATCTAAAACGCCTAGCGCGAAAATTCCCGAACGTATCGGGAGTATGGAAGCTAGAACCGCAAAAACGGGGAGCGCCGCATTACCATCTGCTCATTTGGGGCGTAAACTATGTGGATTTACTCGCCTACACCGTGAAAGCATGGTATGAAATCGCGGGAAACGGGGATGAAAACCATCTAAAATGGCACGCGGGAATGCTAAATAATAAACCCTGCGTAAGCGAAGTTAGAAGCCAAAACGGCGTATTTTGGTACGCTTCAAAGTACATGAGCAAACCCATAGAAGGATGGGAAAACGTAGGCAGATTTTGGGGCGTATTCTTTCGGGAACGCTTACCACAAGGTAAACTAATCACTTACGAAGTCACCGAAGCAAAAGCCCTTGAAGCCATTCGCTACATGAAGCGTTTTGCTCACTTGAAATCACGGGACTATAAAACTCTAACCATTATCTGTAATGCAGACCATTGGGTAAACAGCCTTAGCCCGCCCAAGCCCTAAACTTTTTTTTCCGACAGCATAGGCTCTTATCGCGAAGTGAGGGGTCGCCATGTCAAGGGTTGCGGTTGCCCTGCTCTTGGGCAACTTGCGCTAGCAACCCCAAAGGGGCGCGCCCTTTACATGAGCGTCACGAGTGATACTATGCAGGCGGGCGGAAAAAGAAGCCCTAAAAGCCCTAAAAACCCTCTAAAACCTTGACAGACGGCAAAGGCGGGATTATAAGAACGGGACAATCCAAGTCAGCAAATCTAGCCATAACTAACTAAGTACCAAACATTCCCCAAAAAGCAAAACTTCTTGAAAAAGAGAAGGTCTTGCTGTTTTTCGATTCAATTTCTAATCATCAGTCACGAAAGGATAAATAAACATGGAAAGCAATAATAATTATGAAAGATGGCGCAATTCAAAAAGATATAAAGACGGCGATACACGCGATAAGAACGGAAGGTACGCGGGAAAAGTCGTAACTTTGCGAAAAGAGCATTACGCCCTAATTGAAGAATGGCAAAAGAAAACAGGCATGAAGAAAGCCTTTTTTTGGCGTGAGGCAATCATGCGCGGGTCAATTGATATTATGAAATCTTACGGAATAGAGGCAGTTTTTCCCGAATTGCCCGAATATGCTAAAGCGGTACAGCAAAAACCGCAACCAAAAGCCGAAGAACCGCAGAAGTCAAAGCGTGAAGCTGTATTTGATTGGTTGTTTGGAAAGTCAGACGACTAACGGTTTGCGTTACCTGCGTGTGGGCGGGTGTGGACTCTGCTTGGGAGCAGGAAAAACTCGAAGCCAGAAAAATGCTTGAAAATGCCGCAGAATCCCACACGTCAGGTGCACGCTTTGTTGGGTTGCGTTTCAACTTAACCAGAACCTATTAATGCACAAGAACCAATTTCTGTAATTTCTTCTGGCTCTATGCTTTGCCTTTCTGCCCAAGTTCTTAACGCAGTGCTTATCATTTTATCCATATTATCTGGCAAGGGCAGTAACGGCTCATCTGGCTGACATGAAATTTGATTTAACAAAATCGTCGGTGTCTCGAAATATGATTCTGGATAAATTTCTCCTTTCGTATCTGTAATAATGACGTGCGTTTCTTCCTTGCAACTAAAAAGAATAAAATAACCGTCTTTATTTTTTGCCTTCATCGCGCTTCTGGCGCGGCTCGGCATATTCTCAATTTCTTTACGCTTTTCAGCGGTAAGTTTTGCAAGGTCGCTTAATCTATCGGTGACTGGTATCGGGACAAGTCTATCTCGTATGCTTGCATAATCTGAATAACTGATGTCACTGCCTAAAAACAACTTTACAAATCCAGGGTCATTTTCAAGCATGGTCTTTGAAGTCCGCTTATCTTCTTCAAGCAAATTTATTTTTGCCATCATTTTGTAGATTTCGGCTCGTTCTGTGAGTGTGTCCATAAACTTTAGTATCATTTCTGAAACTTCTGTTGATGGGGCGAAATTGTAAACCTTGAAATTCCGCTGATGTTCCGTAGGTCTATCTAAACGTCCTAGACGTTGAACAAGCGTTAATGGCGTCCACGGCAAATCATAATTTATAAGAATATCAGCGTCTTGAAAATCAAGACCTTCTGAAATACAGTCAGTTGCTACTAATGTGTTTGTGTCCGATTCGTCGGTGTCTGCGTTATTTGCCAGTGGCGCAAAGGCTTTTACAATTTTTCTTTTTTCCTTGAACGACATCCCGCCAACAACCGTCTTAACGTCTGGACGTATTGAAGCAATAATTTCTGAAACATATTTGACCGTTTCTCGCGCTTCACAAAAAATCAAAACTTTTTCATTGGCTGATATACCCTTCAATAGTTCTATAAGTTTAGACGCTTTGTTATCGCCTTCTAGCATGGCTTTCTCTGCCGATTCTTTTATCCGAGTAAGCCGCCCTTGTACTTCGTCTTTGTTCAAAAGTTCATAAGTATCAATGCGACTTAAATATCCGTTCACAATTGGCATTAATGCTCTAAAACTGCTCAATGCGTATTTCAGTAATCCAGCGGCGGGCATTCTTGTACGGATAACACGTCCGCCATTTTCAAAGACACCGACGATTTCTTCATCAATTTCGTCTTCAATCTCTTCGTCTAAATCGTCGGTATCTTCGTCTTCTTCGTCTTCATTGACCCAATCAAATAACGGTAATGTGACGGCATTTTGCTTTCTTGGAAATTCAAAAACCAGTTCTTCAAGTTCAGAAACTATGTCAGTATGTGGGTAATCAAAAATCACCTTTGACTTAACATCAATATTTGAAAATCTCCACTTGTTTCCGCCAAAGTCTAAAAATATTCCTTGCTCATCTTTCTTCGCGTACTGCTGAATAATAAACGGTAAGGTAATGTGAAGTATGGGTTGTGTTTTCAAATCTTCAACATCACGAATTGACGATTCTTTTCCAATTACTTTAAGTTGTGTTTTGAAATCTGCCCATTTCCTACTATATGGCGTGGCTGTCAATGCCAATGAAAATGGGCGGTCTGCGCGGCTTTGAATTTTCAGTAATTGTTCTACCCTACCTACAAATCCCTTGCGCCTATCTTTTCTGTTGAGATTCCGAAAGTGTTGACTTTCATCAATTATCAGCAAAGTATTACTATCTACACTTTCAAGAAGTTTGTAAATAAAACTGTTTTTGTCAAACGCATTTCGATGCCCTATAAGTTCCATTGAATAAGCGTCTGGGCTAAACCTGAAATCCATCAAATGTGAATTCCATTTATCTACTAATCCAGCAGGCGCAATTACAACAGCGCGATTTATTTTCCCCATTTCTCTCAACTCTGACGCTATCCTACACCCCATGACGGTTTTCCCTGTTCCAGTTGGTGAAATTACCATTGTTCGCCGTTGTTCATCTAACATTCTTCTAGCCATAATAACCATGTGAGACTGGTATTCAGCAAGATAGTATTTCTTTGAAGACACCGACGATTTATCTACTTTTAGTTTTGGATATAAATGGTGCAAACATACAAGATAAAACTCGTAAGGTGTAATTGGCTGTTGAGTAATATGCTTTTCTAAAATCTCTTTGACTTCAAGAGTAATATCTTTTGCTTTTGAAAAATAATAATCGTAACGCTCTAAATAATAGGCGAGTGCTTTAGGGTCTTTGAGATATATAGAACCTTCTACATTATGCTCAAGACCTGCGCGAGAAAAGTTTGGAGAGCCAAGAACCATACCTTTATCATCTGCGTAATATGCTTTTGCGTGAAGATTATGTCGGTATCTTGCCTGAAACTCACGCACAATAACACTATGACCCACAATCGCGGCGTGAATTGTTTTTGATGCTGGTATTACTTCATCAGCAAGTCCATTTCTAACCGCTTCGCTGATTTGTTCAAGAGCAGGTCTGACAGTTTCTTCGGCTCTTTTTATATCTCGAAATCCGATTAAAAGCCGCATTTGAAACGGGTTATTCATTCTGTCTAAAACATACTTCAATGCGCCAATATCGAAATACGCAGATGACACGCGCAAAAGTTCAGGCTGTAAGCCTAATAACTCTTGTAAAAGTTTCAATGCTCCGCCATTATCAAAATGATATGGCTGAAAGTCGTTAATTTCTTCTTCCATGAAATCGTCGGTGTTTTCCATATTTTTTACTTTACCCATTTATGCAAGACAGCAACCCAACGGTTTGCGTTACCCGCAAGTGGGCGGGCGTGGATTCGGCTTGAGGGCAGTATAAACCCGAAGTGAGAAAAATACTTGTAAATCGCGCAGAATCCCACTTGTCGGGTGCACGCTTTGTTGGGCAGTTTTTATGCTAACAACGCTATAAAAACTAATGGCAAATCTATGACCACATGAACGATCATCACGAATAACAGATTTCTTTGCCAAAAGTATAAACCAGTAAGGATAATACCTAATGGAATCACCACACCAACAATGTGAGCGAGATTCCATCCTGTAGCATGAACAGCCACAAAAAATACCATGCTAATCAATCCGCTAATCCATTTATTCCCTGTAATTTCCTGTAAACGTTCTAGTGGGTAACCACGAAACAAAATCTCTTCTGTTACACCCGCTGTTATTACGCTTAAGAGCAATATCCACCAAGAATAATTGGATGCGACTTGTGTTACGGACCCTGAATTTGACGACGGAAAAACTTTGCTAACCAATAAAGTGAGAACAGGAACCAATAGTGATAATAAAACACCTAACCCAACTGCTGCAAGTCCCGATTTCCAAGACAAGGGTTTCCAGCCAATAGTTGCTAGTGGTTGGTTCTCGACGGTTTGTGTAAAAAATAGCATCACAAAAGCCAAGCCCCAAAATACACCAAACCCTATCAAAGTAGAAGCTGGCTCATTGATATTAGGTTTCATAAATATTGGACTAATAAACAATGTGAAAAATACGGGGATAGCCAGAGATAAACTCAATCCAAGAATCTTTTTTTGCATATTGATACTATTTATCCTTTGCAAGGAACTGCCCAACGGTTTGCGTTACCTGCGCTGGGGCGGGGACGGCGAAGCCGTCCAGCCAGAAAAATGATAAGGCGTAGAAAACTGCTTGAGATTTGCACAGAATCCCCAGCGTCAGGTGCACGCTTTGTTGGGCGTTTTTGTGTTGTGAAGACTCGCTGACTGAAACAAGACACCATTGCTAATATGCCCAAGTTTTACACAGAACCCATTCTTTTGCAATTGGCAAAACTTTAACTTGCCGAAACGCAGATGCGCTGAATTTTATATTGGACAGGATAAATGAAGCTATGAAAACCAACTGAAAGGAACGCTAGAACGCGCTAAACAATACCAAAAGAAAAAGACCGAATAGTATGATGGAGGCGATTGGACTAATAATCCGAATAAACCAAAATATGAAAGTGGGGTTGTAAATTGGCAAACGATAAATAAAGAAATACTTTCTCATTTCTTCAATTGAGAGTTTTACATTTGAGTGAGCCTTTGCTTGAAACCAGCCAAGATAGGTTGAATAAGCAAACCCGATTGCAGACGCCAGTAATATAGCCGAGAACAACAGGGCAAATATAAAAGGCGGTTTTTCACCAACTGAATGAACTTCTATCTTGATTGAAACACTAGCACTAACGCCAATCAAAATAATAATTACACAGAGGGCGAAAAATAAAATGTATCTCTTGACTAGATTTTGTCGTTTTTGGTTATCCATAATTCTGTTTGACTTCACGAAGAAAACGCCCAACGGTTTGCGTTACTGGGCGGGTGGGCGGGCGTGGACAAAACTCCGAGAGCAGGATTCTGCTTGGGTGTAGAAAATGCTCGAAAATGCCGCAGAATCCCACCCGTCCAGTGCACGCGATGTTGGGCTGTGCCGATTGTGCAAGACATCTAATTTTTACCCGCAAACTTTTCTTTATTCTGTTTATAGCAATCATAGCAAACAGGTTTATTCAACATTGAAGCATTATCTTTTCCGCAGATATGACAATATTTTTCCTGATAGGTTGGATTTTCATACTTTTTCCAGCTTTTATAACAATCACCGCAATACGGCACTGATGGATTAAGTGCAATTTCTTTTTTACACCGAATACAAAAACCTTTTTCACTATTTACGACTTTTGTCTCGGCTTTCTTATTAGCCATCTTGCTTTCAGGTTCTACGATTTTCTCAACCGATAATCTAACTTCATCGCCGATACGAATTAGCCGCCGTGCTTCATTGTAGACTTCATCATATAATTGCGGGTCATCAGCTTTTGTAACATAAATTCCCATCTCTTGATTGTTTACTTGCGAAAACTCATACAAATTCATCGAAGTAACAATGGCTTCGCTTTCGTTCAAATAGCACTTTGCATGTAAGTTTTCACAAAAACTAGTTCGCACGGACTTTAGAGATTTGAGCCAGTTAATTTGGTCGGGCTGTAATTCGTTTTTGCCATAAACGACCCGAATGTCAATTTTCATTCGGTCTTTATCATCCAAAGACTGACGCAAACGCTCATTGATTTTCAGATAGGGACTAATCAGAATTAGCGTATCTTGCGACTGATTTATCAATTGTTGAAGATGATAAGAAACGCCTGTTGTATCAAGAAACTTTGCCACGTTATTTACTCCGATGCTCAAATGGTTTTTGTTTTTTAGATTATTGTGCAAGGAACAGCCCAACGGTTTGCGTTAGTGGCGGTGGGGCGGGCGTAGATAAAACTCCAAGAGCAGGATTCTGTTCGGACGTAGAAAATGCTCGAAAATGCCGCAGAATCCCCACCGTCCACTGCACGCTTTGTTGGGCG